>Ga0265298_10001037_pt1 | contig 41089 bp, 5 predicted proteins | sample AusTroGonzalo_MG_3_FD_193486 | JGI IMG/M metagenome (GOLD analysis project Ga0265298, IMG submission 193486) | Bovine rumen microbial communities from tropical cattle in Woodstock, Queensland, Australia - Gonzalo_01 | ecosystem: Host-associated > Mammals > Digestive system > Stomach > Rumen ... | reverse complement strand
TTTCCAGTTCGTCCCGCGCTTCCTGCACCTTTTCCTCGCTTGCCGGTTTGCTGGAAGCCAGCGCTTCTTCATACTGTACCATGGACCATTCCCAGTCCAGCCTCGGCGTGGATGAAGTCTCGTACATCCCGGGCAGCACCAGCGGGTTCGTGTAGGCGGCGATATCCTCATCCGCCCCGACCTCGAAGAAGTTCCGCAGCCGGCCCATCAGGCCCTTCGCCGCCGAATTTTTCCCCGTTGTGGAGGCAGCCAGCAGCTTCTCCCGCGTTTCGCTCGTCAGCCACTTCTCCACCTGCAGATGCAGCTCGTATACTCCTTCTTCGTCATCATTGATCCAGAATTTACCCGTCACGTCTCCGGTAATGGAACGCATCAGACCCATCATCTCTTCTGTCAGCAAGTGAAGATGCATGGCATTCTTCGGGCTCAGCTCCTTATATACTGCTACTTTGTCCGCCTGTTTCAGCGCCGCTTCCATCTTCGTTCCCTTGCTTGATACCGCAATCACGTCCGATTTCATGTCCCTGTCTCCCTTCACTTTTTCATTATATTAAATATTCGGACCGAAGGTTCAGGGGTTTGTTGCGCCCGGAAAACTGTCCAGTGGCCAATTTTCAGTTGCAGAGGCTCCAGTGGAACCTTTATTGAAAGCGGCAGCCCCGGGCGCTCGGAAATCCCCCAATCATTTTCATCAACACGATAATTCCACAGGCCAAAGGGGGGTTGGGGGGCGATTGGAAAGCCCCCCAACCACTGTCACAATGCCTCCACCGAGGCATATATCTCCGTCATACAACACCGCGCTCTGCCCCGGCGTTACCGCCCGCTGCGGTGTAAGCGCATGCAGATGCAGCTTCCCGTCCTTCAGCGTCGCTTCCACTGCCTGGTCCGGCTGACGGTAGCGATACCTTGCCGTGCATCGGATTGTCTCCCCTTCCCGCATCGGCGCCTCGCCGACCCAAGTCACGTCCTCTGCAATGCTCTCCGTGCTGTACAGCAGGGGATGATCCTCCCCCTGGGCCACCAGCAGCCGGTTCTTTTCCAGATCCTTCCCGATCACGAACCAGCTCCGTCCGTCTCCGCGTCCGCCGATGCCCAGTCCCCGGCGCTGCCCGAGCGTGTAGTACATCAGCCCGTCATGCCGTCCGACGGTCTCGCCTTCCGGGGTCACCATGTCCCCCGGTTGTGCCGGCAGATATTCCGACAGGAACTTCTTGAAATTCCTTTCCCCGATAAAACATACGCCCGTGGAGTCCTTCTTGGCACTGACCGTCAGTCCGTTTTTTTCCGCAATCGCCCGTACCTCGGCCTTCGTCATACTCCCGACCGGGAACACCGCCTTCTTCAGCTGCTCCGCGTGCACCATATAAAGGAAGTAACTCTGGTCCTTGTTCGGGTCCGTCCCTTTCAGCAGGCGGCCTTCCCCGTCCGTTCGCACGAAGTGGCCCGTCGCCATCTTCGCCGCCCCCAGCGTCATGGCGAAGTCCAGAAACGCCTTGAACTTGATCTCCCGGTTGCACAGCACATCCGGGTTCGGCGTCCGCCCCGCCCGGTATTCCTTCAGGAAGTAGCTGAATACCCTGTCCCAGTATTCCTTCGCGAAGTTCACGCTGTAGTACGGGATCCCGATCCGGTCGCAGACGTCCCGCACGTCCCGCCAGTCCGTCTCCGCAGTGCAGGTGCCGTTCCCGTCCTGCTCTTCCCAGTTTTTCATGAACACACCGACCACGTCGTACCCCTGCTCCTTCAACAGCAAGGCCGCCACGGAGGAGTCCACCCCTCCGCTCATCCCGACAACGATGCGTTCGCTCACTTTTCCATCTCCATCAGGCGCCCCAGCACCTTCTCCGCAATCTCCGCCGCGATCTCCTCCCGGCTCCGTTCCGCGTTCACTACGATGAACCGCGCCGGATCCCGCTTGATCAGCTCATGGTATCCGTCCTCGACCCGCGCGTGGAAGCTCTCCGCCTCCATCTCCAACCGGTCCGGTTCGCTCGCTGCGCACCGGCGCGCCATGGCTGTCCGGTGATCAATGTCCAGGTACACCGTCATGTCCGGCAGCGTTCCGTCCACCGCCGGCGCGTTGATCGTCAATACCTTGTCGATCCCCAGCTGCCGTCCGCCGCCCTGGTACGCCGCCGATGAGTCCAGGAACCGGTCGCACAGCACGACCTTCCCTTCCGCCACCGCCGGCCTGATCTTCTCACGCACGTGCTGCGCCCGGCTCGCCGCGTACAGCAGCGCCTCCGTCTCGTCCGTCATGCCCGCGTTCTCCCGGTCCAGCAGGATCCCCCGAATCTTCTCGCCGATCGGAGTGCCGCCGGGCTCCCGGCTGTGCATAACCTCGTATCCCCATCGGTCCAGCGCGTCCGCCAGCCGCTCAATCTGCGTTCCCTTACCGCTGCCGTCCGGCCCTTCCACCGTCAGAAATGCGCCGCGCTCCGGCGCTGTCCCCGGCAGCAGGATGTCAAGGATCTCCCGCGGGGCCCTGGCGATGCGCTCCGCCCCGCTCTCCCGAAGCTCCTCTTCGCTCCCGTATCCGTAGGCCGCGCCCAGTGTATGCACACCCGCCTTCACGCCGCCTTCCATGTCGAAGCACCGGTCGCCGACCATCCACGTCTCGCCCGCGTCCTCCGGCAGCGCTTGGCGGATCAGGTGCTCCTTCTCCGCGTGCCCGTCCGTTGCACATACCACCGTCGTCAGGAATTTGTCCAGCCCGAAGTGCTCGAGAATCTTTCCCGTCGGGTAGGCCGGCTTACCGGTCACAATGCCCAGCTTCGCTCCTGCCTTCCACAGCGTCCGCATCATTACCCGCACCCCGGGATACACCCGGTTCTCGTACATACCCACCGTGGTATACCGTTCCCGGTAGAAGCGTTTTGCCTCGTCGACCTGCGCCTCCGACATGCCCATGTACGTGCTGAAGGAGTACTCCAGCGGCGGACCGATGAATTTCCGGAGGGTCGCCGCGTCCGGCTGCGGGAAGCCCATCTTCTCCGCCGCGTACTTTGCGCAGTTCCAGATCCCTTCCTCGCTCTGCGTCAGCGTTCCGTCCAGGTCAAACAATACCCACATATTACCCTTCCACCCGGATCATATTCTCCACCTGGCAGATCTCCGGGTTGAACGACCGTATCGCCCGCTGTACGGCCTTTTCCGGCGCCACGTGGGTGATCAGGATCAGCGTCGCCTTCCCGCCGGGCTCGGCGCCCTTCTGCATCATCGTGCTGATAGAGATTCCCTCCGCCGCCAGCAGCCCTGCCACCTCGGCCAGCACGCCGGGGGCGTCCTTCGCCTTCACCCGGATGAAGTACTTGCTTTGCCAGTCGTCTGCGATCGGCAGCGGATCTTCCCGCAGGTAGGGCATCGGATGCACCTTGTTCTGCGCCGCCTGGATGATGTCGCCCACGATCGCGCTCGCCGTCGGCGCGTCTCCGGCGCCCCGGCCTTCCAGCATCATGTCCTTGAAGCTGTGCCCGTACAGGTATACCGCGTTCAGTGATCCGTCCACCCGTGCCAGCGGATGGTCCGTCGGCAGGAACACCGGGTGTACCCGCGCCTCAATGCTCCCGCCGTTGTCCTTGCCGATGGCCAGCAGCTTCAGCACGTAGCCCATCTCCCGGCCGAAGGCGATATCCTCGGCGCTCACTTTCGTGATGCCCTCGCGGTAGACGTTCTCGACCCTGACCCGGCTGTGGAACGCCAGCGATCCCGCGATGCTCAGCTTGTATGCCGCGTCGTATCCTTCCACGTCCGCCGTCGGGTCCGGCTCCGCCAGGCCCAGCCGCTGCGCGTCCTTCAGCACCGTCTCATACTCGGCGCCCTCCGCCGCCATCCGCGTCAGGATATAGTTCGTCGTCCCGTTCACGATGCCCATGATCTGCTCGATATGGTTTGCGATCAGCGGGCTCTGGATCGCGTTGATGATCGGGATCGCCCCGCCCACGCTCGCCTCGTAGTACAGGCCCGCGCCGGTCTTCTGGGCCATCGCCCGCAGCTCGTCAAAGTGCAGGCTCAGCGCCATCTTGTTTGCTGTCACGACGCTCTTCCCGTTCTCCAGCGCCCGCAGCATCATCGAGGCCGCCGGCTGCTCCCCGCCCAGGAATTCGCATACGATCTGGATCTCCGGATCCTCCAGGATGTCGTCCTTCCGGGTCGTCAGCACCTCATCCGGCACTTCCTTCCCGCCGTGGATTTTGACGTCCAGCACCAGTGCCTTCTTGATCCGGAGCTTCACGCCTGTGCGCTTCTCAACCTCGCCGCCGAATTCGCGGACCAGGTCCCACACGCCGCCTCCGATGTTTCCCAGACCCAGCAGTCCCAGCACTACCTCTTTCATTGTCCTTTATCTCCTTCCGTGTGATTTCTTTCGTAGATCAGCCGCAGGCCCTTCAGCGTCAGCAGGCCGTCCAGCTTGTCGATCACTTTGCTTTCCTCCGCGATCATCAGGGCCATGCCCCCCGTCGCGACCACCAGCGCGTCCTCGCCCAGCTCCTGCCGTATTTTTCTCACGATGTTCCGCACCAGCCCGACGTATCCGTAGTACATTCCGCTCTGCAGGTTGCTCAGCGTCGTCCGGCCGATCACGTTGTCCGGCTTTGTCAGCTCGAACCGCGGCAGCTTTGCCGTCCCCGTGACCAGAGCCTCGCTGCTCAGCTTGATTCCCGGGCAGATCGTCCCGCCCAGGAACGAGCCTTCTTTATCCACCACGCCGAAAGTCGTCGCCGTGCCGAAGTCGATGAATATGCACGGCCCGCCGTATTCGTCGTAGGTGGCAACCGCGTTGGCAATCCGGTCGCTGCCCAGTTCCCGGGGGTTTTCATACTTGATGTTGATCCCCGTCTTCACGCCCGGCGCCACAAACAGCGGCGTCTTCCTGAAGTAGTTCAGAAACATGTGCTCAATCGTGTAGTTGATTGTCGGCACCACGCTCGATACGATGATGCCCTCAACCACGTCCGTGCTCACGCCCTCGTGTGCGAACATCGATGCCAGCCGCACGCCGTATTCATCCGATGTCGATGTAATGTTCGTCGACATCCGCCAGTATTTGAACATCTCCGTACCGTCAAAAAGCGCAGTTTTGATGTTCGTATTCCCGATATCCATCGTCAGGATCATAATAAACTCCTTATAACAGCTTTGCCTTCTTCAACGCCACCCCGGCGGCTCCGGTCACGATTGCCGCCACCACCATCTCAACCACCGCGTTAATCCCAACGCTTGTAATGATGTAAACGATCACGCCCTTCGCTGCGATCTTATCCTGCAACTGCGGCGTGTTGCCGAACAGCAGCACCAGCAGCGTCATGAAAAACAAGGTGTTGAAGAACGCCGCCGAGAATCCCGTCACCGCGCCCCGGATGTACATCGGCGCCTTTGTCTTGCACATCGCCTTGTACACCACCGCCGCCAGCACGCCCACCAGCACCCGGGAAACCACCCGCTGGACGAACATTAACACCGGGCTGTAGTTCACCAGTGCCGCACCCAGTGCGCTCGTCCCGAAAATCCCGAAGCACTGCAGGAAGCTGATCAGTCCGAATGCCCCGCCGATAATCATCCCGCCCGGCAAGCCCATCGCCATCGCCGCGATCGCCACCGGGATCATGTTGAACGTGATCGAGAGTCCCATTGGCATCGGGATATTCACAAATGCCAGAATGACCAAAACCGCCACCAGCATTGCCAGCAGCGTCATCCGCGCAATCTTCGTGCGCCGTGTGGTTTTGTCTGTCATCTTTTCCTCCGTTCAGGTTCTCTGTCAGACTCCTTCGAACCGAAGGTCCAGGGGTTTCGCACGCCCGGAAAACGGGCCGGTGTGCCCGTTTTCAGTAAGAAACGGGCGGTAGCCCTGGGCAGAAAAGCCCTGGTCGCGCCCGCAGGCGCGAAATCCTTTCGAGATACCCGTCGAAAATAATATTTCTGCGGTCTTCTCGTGTCCAGGGCCAAAGCTCCCGGCACAGGCCTCTGCAGATGTTCCTATTATACCAAAAAAACCTGCTCTGTCTACAGCGCAGGCTCATTGTTTTTGATTTGTATTCATCGTTAAATACAGATTGTGGATTTCATTCGGTACCGAACAAGTCGACTTGTCGACTTGTTGAATGATTTTTCATTTTTGCTCATTTGTTGCTCTTTTTTCAAGTCGACTTGATCATTCATTGCCATTTTCGAGTCGACTGCTTTCCACTCTCTGTCCTGGTGTTCACACTTCATTCAGACACTGATCCAGTCCGCCGGTTCTGAATCAGAGCCGGCAGACCGTTTCACCATATTGAAATGTCCTTTTATGATTTATCTGTCCTGGCATAGGTCCATGGCATTCCCGTCGGTACGAAATCCCGAATCAGTCCTTCCTCCAGTAGTTGTTTGCAGACGTCCTCGTACACGATCACAAACTGTGTATAGTCCGCATGTTCTTCATCCATGCCCAGGGCATCCAGCGACACACTGATCATACCATTCCGCACCTCGGCCTGCAGGCAGATCAGCTCTCCGTTCACGCTGGCCAGCACATACACCGTCTTTCCTTCCAGTTCACCGTGATAATCCGGATCCAATCCCTTCAGCGGGATGGTTATAACAGCTTCACCTGTCAGTACCGGATTATTGGTGGTTGTAAGTCTGAAAACGAAGTCATACAGTGTCTTCTTTTGCTGAATCAGGTTCCAGAGCAGTTTCGCCGCTTCGTTGTTGATCCGGTCGATCAGAAGCTGTGCAACTTTCGCTGGGCATCCGCCTGTGAAGTTGCTGTTCTCTCCGTTCAATCCCTCCGGCAGGAGCCGGTCAATTTCATCGGAATACAGTTCCTTCGCAAATTCAGTCGTTGTCAGCACCGACAGCCTTGCACCGTTGTTCACAGCGCCGTACAAGCTGAGTCCCGTACGCCTGTCGCTCACTGTAGTGGGGATTTCAACAGCGTTCACGAACCAGATCTTCCCCAGCTGAGATTTCAGAATCAGCAGATAGTCTACAGCGATCCTCATCGGATGATCCTTCTCACCGATATCCTTCACAGCATGGATCTCAAGCGTATGGGCTCTGATTAGGCCGTCGTCCAGCGTGTTGATAGAACCCGCCGTATTGATATCGACCAGATGGCCGTCAATCGTCCGGACCATCAGGCTGTCAGACAGGTTGATCAGCCAGATATCATGGCCTGAAGCTGTGATAAGCGCTGTATCAATAATAATCGGTTTTTCCCTGCTGCCGATATCCGCAATCGCCTGCAATGTCAGATCGTCAATCTTCAGCAGTCCATTGTCCATCCGTGAAATGTTTCCGCCCGCGTTGATGGATGCGGTGGCTGCTTCAATGATTCCGGCAAGGATATCGTCTCCGGCCGTTGTCATCACGGTGGTCGATTTCACTCCGTCCATGCTGATATCGTTCTGCGCATTCAGTTTGATACCGCTCGCATCCGCATCATTCAGGCTGATATCCTTTCCTGCCGTCACTGTTGCGTCATTGGCCTTGGTATTCTTCAGGCTTGCGTTATTCTCGGCGCTGACATTCACATCCTTCTCTGCGTCACTATCAGTCAGTGTTACGTTGCCGTTCTGCGCTTCCACAGATATATTTCCGTTGGTTTCAGTCCCGTCGAGTGTTGCGTCATTCCCGGCCGTTACTGTCACATCGCCAGCGGCGGTTGTGTCGCCCAGCTTTGCGTCGTATCCCGCAGTTACTGTCACATTGCCCGTGGCGATTGTGTCGTCCAGCTTTGCATCGTTCCCTGCAGTTGCTGTCACATTGCCCGTAGCTGTTGTGTCGTCCAGTATCGCGTTATTGGATGCATCCACCGTAACGTTATTCGCAGCGGTATCAGTCAGCTTCGCATCATTTCCGGCAATCATATCCACATCGTGCCCTGTCGTATCTGCCAGGGTCGCAGTATTCCCTGCGCTGACGCTAACATTTTCCTGCGCGTTAGTATCCTTCAGCGTCGCATTGCCGTTCTCAGCAGTCACGCTCACAGCACCGTCTGTTATTGTACGATCCAATGCCGTATCTTCTCCGGCGTTCACCGTCACATCACCGCCGGCATTTGTGTCGATCAGTATTGCACCATTGTCCGCATTGACTGTCACATTGCCATCAGCTGTCGTGTCGTTCAGAGCAGCATTGTTATCTACGGTTACAGTCACATTGCCGTCAGAGCCTGTATCACTCAGGATAGCATCGTGATCGGCCTTTACCGTTACATTGCCCGTTGTTGTGGTAGTCTTCAGCGTTGCATCTCCGCCAGTCGTTACCGTAACGCTGCCTTCAACCGTTATATCGGTGAGGGTGGCATCGTTTCCTGCGGTCACGCTGACGTCGTCCCACGCATCCGTGTTGACCAGTGTCGCGTCTTTCCCCGCCTCCACGGTCACGCTGCCGCCGGCCGTCGTGTCAGTCAGGTTCACATCGTTCCCCGCTGAAACACTTACGTCCGTTGCTGCCTTCAGCTTGTCCAGGTTTGCATCGTTCCCGGCTTCGGCAGTCACGTTGTTTGCCTTGGAATTGTCAAGCGTGATATCCTCGCCCGCAATCAGATTCAGGCTGCCGGTCTCAATATCCACGTCGTCATTTTCCGTAATGCTTCCGCCTGCGATCACGTTCAGGTTCTGATTGTCGATCTGGCCAAGCTCTGCATTCTTGGTGGCTTCCAGCGTTACATCGTCGCCCTCGATGGTGGTGCCGTCTTCCTGCCGCAGGTTGCCGACCGTAGAGATAACAGCATCGTCTTCCGCCCGTATGTTATTCAGCGTCAGATCGCCACGGTTATCCATATAAATGTTTGTTCCGGTCAGAGTCAGCTCCGCCGCATCCGTGGTCAGCGGCTGATCTTTCGTGCCGAGATTCGCTTCTTCTCCGTTCAGGGAGATCGCGTTCAGCTTCACCTCATAGCCTGCTGCGTTCGGCACGTCCTCTGTTCCGGTGATATGGCCGGTTGCCGCGATATCCGTGTTCTTTCCACTGACCGTGCCAAGCGTTATATCCTCGGAAGACCGCAGTTTCACGTCGTCTCCGGCCATTCCGCTGATTGTGCCTCCGGCGTTGACGCTCAGGCCGTTCCCGTTCTCATCGTTCACGGTACCGCCTGCCAGGATATTCACATTTCCGCCCGCCGTAATCGTCGCTTCCGGATTTGTCATCCTTGCCGCAGCTTTCGCGTCTTCCAGATTGGCCTTGGCCTTGTTGACAGCCTGTTGCGCCGCATGCTTTGCAGCTTCTGCCGCCGCGCTGCCGTCGTCCTTTGCTTTTGCCTCAGCCAGCCGGTTTTCTGCCTCGGTCAGCGTTTCCCGTGCCTGCGCGACGCTGTCGACAATCGCGCTGAGTCCGCTGGTGTCCGTTCCTGTCACATGGCTGTCGGAAATCAGATTCACATCCTGTCCGGCTGTCACCCGATCGATCTCCAGCTCGCCGGCGTCCAGCGTCAGATCCTGCCCGGCCTCTGCGTTCGTGACTGTTATATCACCGTCCGCGGTCATAGTCATGTCCTGTCCGGCTTCAGCGTTCGCAATCTCCATGTCGCCGCCCGCAGTCGTGCCCATATCCCGTTCGGCTTCGGCGTTCACAATCTCCATGTCACCGCCCGCGGTCATAGCAATGTCCTGTCCGGCTTCGGCGTTCACTATCTCCATGTCGCCGCCGGAGGTGATGGTTGCGTCGGTTTCGGCAATTGCCTGCAGGACGACCAATGTGCCGGTCCCCTGCTGTTCAATGGTGGCGTTGTCCGCAGTGACCGTCAGCGCACCGCCGTTCTCCGCATCAGTCATGATCTCAAAAGGTTTATCTTCCGTGCCGACGTCTCCGGCTGTGCGGATCGTCACGCTGCCGTTGGAGTCCGCGGAACCGGTCAGCGGGTTAGTCAGGTTGCTGTTGTTGATCGTAATGTCTCCCGCTTTGGGTTTCGCCGGATCATTACCGTTGCTGGTTTCGATCTCCGCATGGGAGGCTTCGGTATCCAGGTTCAGCGTCAGGTCGCCGTTCGCTTCCAGGTTCACGCTGCCCTTGCCGCTCACGGTCATTTCCCTGCCTTCGGCCACCGTGACGGGCATCTTGTTGTCCTTTTCGGCCAGGTTTCCGTCCGGGATTTCTATCCGGATCTCGCCGTTTTCAGCCTTGAGTTCTCCGTCTTCGCCCGCGCCGATATCGCCGCTCTGTTCCTTCAGATAGATGCTTCCCGTCCTGGCTTCCGCCTTCAGCTCGGTCGCCTTTGCCGTATCGTCCGGCGTACGGGTCCAGTCCCTGCGCAGGGCAGCGATCAGGTTGCCGTCCTCGTCGATCACGATGGTCGCGGCGTCCTTGCTGTCCGGATCCGTCGTCAGCATCCAGAGGCTGGTCTCCGGCTCCTGATTCCGCGCGTTTTCAACCTCTTCGGTCACCAGATAGTGTTCCTCGCTGCCGATGGAGTCCTCGGCTGTCAGGGTAATCTTCTGTCCGCGGACATTCTCGGTCAGGCTCTGCTGTCCGGACGTCCCGGCCAGGATGGATCCCGGACTGGTCAGCATGACGTTGCCTGTCTCGCTGCTCACCGTACCCAGCACCAGATCGCTGGTATTTTCGGTCGCGTTGATATCGCCCTTGTTGGCGATGTTCACTTCGCCTGTGGCTTCGCCGATCACCACGTTCAGTGCCCGGGCCTTCTCTTCCACGTGCAGGCTGTTCAGCTCCGCGTACAGCGTTTCCGCTTTCACGCCGGTCTCCCTGGCCTGTGTCATCCGGGTCTCCGCTTCGGATGCTTCGGCCTGCCGCCTTTCGGCTTCTTCCCTCAGGGGCTGCACCTGTTCCGCGGTTTCCTTCGCGATGCCTTCGGTGCCTTCCAGGTTCATACGCGCTGTGTAGAACGCTTCCTCCTTTTCGGTCAGCAGCCTCTCCGCGCTGTCCAGCTGGCGCTTGACGGCGTTCCGGTTGGGATCGTCCTCCGCCATCTTATCCAGTTTGGCCCGGACCGCGTCCCGGTATTTCAGTTGTGCGTCGTATTCGTTTTGTGCACTTTCCAGATCTGCCCTGGCCTTGTCCCTGGCCTCGGTCGCTTTCCGCCGTTCCTCCTCGGATGCGGTGGAGGGCAGGTTGTCCAGCACGCCCTGGGCGCCGATCTTCCGGATCTCCGCGTCGTCAAGCGCCTCCTGGGCTGCCTTCACCGCCGTATCCGCCGCGTTGCTGCGTTTCTCGGCAAGAGCAATGGCTTCCTTCGCTTTGCTGGCGTTGTCGTCTGCTTTCGCCTTTTCCGCAATCACGTTGTTCAGCTGGATCTTGTAATCGGTTTCGGTGTTGTCGGCCGCATTCTTGTTGGCTGTCGCCGTCGCCAGGTCGGTCTTCGCCTGGTCTCTCGTCTTGACAGCCTCGTCGTACGCTGTCTGGGCGTCGTCTCTGGTCCTTTCGGCCGGGTACAGCTTCGTCTGAACCGTTATACTCACCGTGGTGTCACTGGTGTGGCCCAATTCAAACTGATAATTGGCTTTCGCATCCTCAACATCCTTTTCGGCTTCTTCTCTTTCCTTCTGCGTTGCTCCCGCGGGCAGCGTCTCAAGGCGCTTCTTCGCGGCCCTCAACTTGTCTCTTGCGGTCTGGAGGTCCGAATCCTTGCTGCGGTTGATCTGTTGATCCAACTGCACCTCCACCGCGCTGACCGCATTTTCGGCGTCGCTCAGCGCGCGTTTCTTTGCGGCCAGGTCACTCTCTTTCTGTGCCAGCATGGCCCGAGCAATCTGCTCGGCTTTGCCCACTTCCTGTGCCGCTGTCTTCGCCTGGTCGTATGCATACTGGGATTCGGTCACGAGCGTTGCTGCGTGCTGCGCCTGGTTTTCCGCTTCTTCCGCCGCCGCTTTGGCCTGGTCAACGGCTTTCGCTGCCGCCTGCTGTTCTTCCTGTGCGGCGGTCAGGTCATCCTTCCGGGCGGCAATCTCCGCCTCGTTGATCTCGAGTGTTGTCTGCGCCTTCGCCAGGGTGTCCGTTGCGGCTTCCCAGGCGGCTTCCGCCTCGGCGTTCGCTTTCGCTGTTTCGCTGCTCAGCGCTTTGGAATCCCGGATGCTGTCCGCCAGCGTCCTGGCCTGCGCAACCAGATCCACAGCCCTTGCCAGCGAGGACTCGGAATAGCTCTCCCTTGCCTGCAGTTTCTCCAGCGCTTCCTCGATCTTCCCGAAGGCCTGGTCGTATTCGCCATTCTCGGCAGCGGTCTTCGCATCCGCGATGGCCTTTTCCGCGTCCTTCTGCCACTGCGGCGCGTGCTCGCCGATGCCGTCTGTGTCGTTGGTTTCCACATACCGACTGGCGATCTGGCGGATCTTTTCTTCCAGGCTGCCCATGGTTCTCTGGGCGTCGGCCGCCTGGGTCCGGGCCGTTTCGATTGCCTTCTCCGCCGCGGCGATGGCCGCGCGTTTGGCATCGATATCCTTCTGCGCGCTGTCTGCAAGAATCTGCTGGTTCAGAATCTCTGTATACAGGGCGTCCAGCTCGCTTTCGCTCGCGTAGTAGTTCGCGTTCAGCTTGTCATAGGCCTCCTGCAGCACCTTCAGGCGCATCCTGTCCTTCGCGTTCTTCTCGTACAGGTCGCGCAGTTCGTTTTCCGCCTGGTTCTTTTCGGCGGTCTTCTCTTCGATAATCCTGTTCTGTGCCTGATACTCGGCCTTGGCTGCCGCCAGCTCGTCCACGCGGGCGGCTGCCAGCTCCCTGGCGGCTTCCTCCGCTTCTCTCAGGATCTCCGCCCTCAGTTCGGCATAGGCCGGATCGTTGTTCAGACGGTTGATCCATTCCTCTTCCGTCATGCCCGCGGGCTTCTTCTCGCTGATCGCGACCTTCACGGTCTCTTCGCTGATGCCGTGGATCAGCCTTTCGGCAATCTCCGTCGCCTCCGCTTCGGTATAGCCCTGCTCCGTCAGCGCGCTGATCAGCTGTTCCTTTTCCGTCTTTCCCTTTTCGTCGGTCTTCACGCCGCTCAGATACAGGTTCGCAGCCTTCAGAATCTGAACCGTGATGCCTTCCGGCACGTCGGTGATGATCTCGTGTCCAAGCCTGCCGATGTCGCCTGCCGCAGACAGGATCAGGGAGGCGTTGGTCGGATTGTCAATAGGTTCCTCCCACGGATTCGATGCGTCCGTGAAATGAATCGTCATGTTTCCGGTTTCGTGCAGCGGCAGGATGCTGCCGTTGTAAGCCCGGATGTCCAGGTTCGTCTGTTCGGCGTCGATCAGGTCGAACCGGACGTCCTGCGCCGTGGAGTTCATGTCAATGTCCGTCAATGCGCTTTCGATTGCCGCGATCTTCAGGTCTTTTCTCGCGGAAATCCGCAGCTTCGCTCGCCTTCCGCTCTGTTCGTCGCCTTCGATCTGGACGTCGGCTTCGGTGGTGTTGAATCCGGGGTGCGAGCCCTCCACGTATTCCAGCGTGGAGGTATTGTCGTACAGACCGTCCTCCTCGCTCGGATGGTCGTAGTCGTACAGCATCGTCACCGCCCCGCCCGTAGAAACAATGCTCACGTCGCTGGCGTCGCTGATATCCAGCTCCCGGTCGGCAACCCGCCGCTCCGGCTCAAAATTGTGCAGGTTATACAGGAAGCTGATATCTCCCTGGGCAGCGATTTCAACCCTGGTCACGCCCCGGCCGATTCCCCGTTCGTCCTCCGCCAGGTTCAGCTTGTGACCTTCCTTTTCCGCCAGCCGTGCGCCTTCGATAACCCAGTTGGAGGCGCTGAAACTTCCCTTGGTCTTTCCGTCCGTCAGGGTGTTCCCAAGCCTGTCCAGCGCAAGGCCGGTGGCGTTGATCGTCAGGTTCGTGCCATAGGCCCGGTCTGCCTGGTCCGGGAAGTTTTCCTCGGTCATGGCCGTCCATTCGCCCTGCGCGTTCTTTTTGAAAACTTCCTTCGCGGTGATTGTGTCGCTGTCCCAGCCGTTCCAGTCGTTCCTCCGCCAGTCGTATTGCCGGAGTTCCGCCCCGCCCTTGGGGATGGAGAAGTAGGTCCGGCCTGCTGTATTGCTGGCCCGGTCCACGTTGATCTTCGCTTCCGGAAGCACCACCGCGCCGCTGGCGCTGATCTCGATATCGCTCGCTGTCGCGTAGAAGTCCGTGGAGTTGGCGTCGTCACCCACGTCCCATTCGGTCCGCAGCACCACGTCGCCGTTCAGCGCTGTCACATACAGTCCCAGGTTCTCTATATAGCCGCCTTTTCCGTCGTTCATCTCCGGGTCGTAGATGGCCAGATCCTTGTTGGACCAGAACACGGTTACCGCCGGGGTGTTGCTCCGGTCTTTCTGGTTCACGATCTGTACGTCCTTGTCCGCCGTTGCCTCCAGCCGGCTGCCTACCAGATACCAGCTCTTGCCGACGATGGATTCTTTGTCCACTTTGAGGTTCATCGAGGAGAAGATCATCGAAGTGTTGTCGATCCGTTGGGTATCCTTGGATTCAGGCTTCAGGAACGTCGCCCGCAGATCCAGTTCCGATTTCTCCAACTGGTCGCCGATGCCGTCCGGTTCTTCGTCCGTGTCCATCCAGTAGTCCTCGATGATGATATGCTTTCCGGAGTATACATCGCCCTCGCTGTCGCTCATCAGCAGCGTGTCCCGGATGCCGATGTTGCCGGCCGCCCAGATATGGGCCGTACTCTGGTCAATGTACCATCCGTCGAAATAGTTTCGCTTCAGGCCCACGTTCCGCAGGTCATAGATGACCCGGTGATCCTCGTCTTCCTTCAGGTCTGCCAGGGAGGGGTATGTCCCCCGCTCGCCGGTCTGCAGATCCAGCCAGGTATAGCCCAGGTCCTTTTCCACATAGACCCGGTAGCCCTGTGCGTACCATGCGTGGTCCGTCTCATTGTCGTTGTATACATACAGCCAGCCGCTGCAGATCGGTTCCGTCCCGAACGTGTCGTCCTTCTCGGAGGCGTCCGCTTCCACAAAGCGGTCCCTCTCTCCGCCTTTGAGGTTCTTGAAGTTGAACCGGTAGAACCGCCCGTCCTTTTCGAACAGGAAGTCTTTGTGCGTTTCGCTGTACCAGACGTCGTAGTCTTCGTCGATGGAATCAATGGGGCCGTTCTCGCTCTTCATCGTCAGCCCGAGTTTTTCCGTGTAGCTCTGCTGCGTCAGCGGATCGTTCACCGTAATGCTGTAGTCGCCCAGGCTGTCCCGGACGATCAGCACCGGCGCAAAGTCGTCGCTCAGCACGGAGGTGATCGTGTTGTCAAAGTCCACCAGCCGGATGCCCGCCTTGCCGAGGAGGTTCACCGCAGAAGCATCAATTTCGACCAGCTTGCCGGTATACCATCCCTCGGCGGTGATCTCGCCGATCACGCCTTCCAGGTCCAACCGGCTGATCTCCATGCTGCCCGCCGCCGTCAGGATTACCTTCGCGTCCGTGACGCTCAGCTTGGTCTCTGTCGTTTCCCCGTTCTTTTCGGGATCCGTCTGCAGGATGTTGCCCTCCGCCCGGATGTTCGCACCGGCCCAGGCGTGCACCGTCTTGTCGTCCGGATTGCGTATGCCGCTGATGGTCATCCCGTTGCGGATCTTCAGGTCGCCGCCTGTTGTCATGGCCAGCGTAGCGCCGTTAGTGAACTCCGCCTTTCCGATAAACTCTGCGTCGCCCGCCAGGTTGATGACGACCCCGGCGCCGTCTGCCGTAAAGGAGCTTCCGGCCAGGAAACCGCCCGCTGCAGGCGTGCCTCCGGCATTCTGTCCGCCGGTGCTCAGCGCAAGCGTCGCCCGGTCCATCACGTTCACCGCGCCGATGAAATCAAAGCCTTTCGGGGTGGTCATCGTTGCCTGGGCGCGCTGGTCGATCCATGCGGTCTCATTCAGGATCATGGTGCCTGCCGTCGTCACGGTCAGGTTTCCGTCCCCGGTCTCGCCGAGTTTCGCCTTGCCCGCCGTGCCGGTCATGTCGTCGATCAGCTTCTGCAGCTTGTCTTCCTCGTTGTTGCCCATCACGATCCGGTTGACCATGACCGCTGCGCCATCGGTCATCCCCTTTTCCGCTCCGCGGACAGTCACCTCGCTGATCCGGCCCTTGCCGTTCTTTCCGGCGATGATCAGTCCGCCGATCCCGATGCTGCCCGTGGTCTTTGCGTCCGCATAGTCTTCATAAAGGCTGTGGCCCGCCGCGTCGTGCCCGCCTTTCAGCGTCACGTTGGTGTTGAGCCAGGCGCTGCCGCCGTTGATCACAATCAGGCTTTCCGTCAGCCCGTCCTTCGTCATCCGGCCGTTCGCGTCCTTGCTGAAGAGGATGCTGCCGTCCTTCGTGGCCAGCTCCCAGATCACGCCGTCCACCACCGTGGTCCGCGCATAGGCATCGCCCTGATTGATATAAGTATAGGCGTTTGTCCTCAGAATAGCGTTTCCGTTCAGGTCCTGCATCCCCAGTGTCGTGCTTTCCAGGTCCAGGGGGTTCTCCGGCGTGCCAAGGGAACCGCTGTTGCTTCCGGTCTGGAACGTTAGTTCGCCCTTCGGCGCGGCGATGTCCGTTACACCGCTGTTGTCACCGTCCAGCAGCCATCCGTGCGGATCTTCCAGCCGGATGATCGCATTGCCTTCCGCCGCCTGAATGTTCGGCGTGGCTGCCTGGGTTTGTTCGTTTGTTTCCGTCAGTCGGTATTCAACCCCGTGGGGATCCATCAGCAGTTTCCAGTTCCGGCCGTCAACATTCGGATCAGCGTTTACGATTGTTCCGTCGGACCCGGCTTTGATGCTGCCGTCCTGTTTCCCGTTTTCATCGAACAGCGGCATCGTGTAATATACGACCCAGTGTTTCAGCTCGTCCTGTTTTGAGCCGATTTCGCTGTACAGCCAGGTCGTGCCCTGCTCATCCGTCACCTTCACCGTGCCGTTGTACATCATTCCGTTGAACGGGATCGTCGGCCCATCGGGATCCTGCACTTCCTGCACTTTCAGCGGCGACCAGGTAACAACCACATTGCCGTCCTTCATTTCTTCCGTCCGCAGCCAGTATCCGCCGTTCCGGTCCGTAGCCACCCGGTCCGTCCGCATCTCCCGCAGGATCATCTGCCCGTACTCACTCTGACCCGGCAAGGTGATTTCCAGGCTGGTCAGGCCGTCCGTATCCGCCCGCAGACCCTTCGCGGTCGTCCGCCCATAGGGACGATAATCGTCGTTGGCAGCGTCAATATATGTCCCCTGGGATGTATAGGTCGTCCCGTCGAACATGGAGGAGAACAGGACGACGTCCTTCTCCTGTACCACGTTCACCACCAGTCCGCTTTCTGTCAGGTACATCGTTTCGGTAATCCGGTAGGCATCCTCATTGTCTCCGGTTACCGTGCCTGCGGGCAGCTTTGTCTTCTGCAGCTGGATGTTTTTGATTGGCCCGTTAAAGGTCAGGGTCGCGTCGCCTTCCGGATCCGTTTCCTCCATCCGCGTGTCGCCGAAGCGTAGCACCAGTTGCTGGGGAAGGTTGGGATTTACATACAGCTCGCTCTTTTTGTCTTCCTTTTTATATTTGCCGTTTTCGCTCATGCCTTCCCGCTTGTAGCTGGCGGCATACTCGTTCGTGGGCGTCGTCACCTGAATCCGTGTCGCCGTGAAGCTGTAGTCCTTCTTCACCGTCTCCTCCGGGGTGGTCATGTAGTATTCTTCATCCCCGGTCTTCTGCAGGGTGGTGGTTTCGTTGTCCCGCTGCTTAAGCGCTTCGCCGTTCTCCGTATAGAAGTGGATCAGGTCGTCCTTCTTCGCCGCGCTCCACTGGCTGGCAATGACCCGGTATTCCGTCAGCTGTTCATAGTACTTTTCCTTCGTGGGATCGTCCTGATCCGGACCCTTCACATAGATCCGCAGCTGCAGCACCTCGTCCGCCGCCAGCTTTCCGCTCAGCGCCGTGTCTTCCTCCCACAGCTTGCCCAGCGTCGTTCCCGCCGCCGGCTTGTACACTTTTCCGTCCGTGGCAATCAGAATCTGCCCGTCGTCCGCGCCGGTATAGATCGTCCCGTTCACCTTTGCGGTTCCGATGTTGAAGTCCTTGACCTCCTGCGCGCTCCACATATTCAGCCCGAACTGCTGCTTTTCGTCCGTCAGCAGGAAGCGGCGCTCCTCCGTTTTCCCGTCCGGTTTCCGGGATACCGCGTTGGTATATTCGGTTTTCAGTGCCTGCGTGTGGGTCAGGATCTTATAAGTTCCGTTGTCGTTGTAAACATAGTATGCCGTCTGGTAGTCATAGGGCACCGTCTTACCGGCCTCATCCACATACGTCAGGTTGGGCGTGTACTGTCCGTTCACCAGCATCAGGTAGGGATGGCACTCAATGCCGTCCACCGTTATCGTCTGGCTTTCATCGAACCCGCCCGTGCCGCTGTCCGTCGGATCCAGCCTGAAGCCGTTCCCCTGCCCGTCCGCCAGGGCAAACCCGCTGGTATCCTCGGTATGCTGGATGGGGTTCGGATCCAGATTGGCCCAGGCTGTCTGCTCTTTGCCCTGCGTGTCGGTGTAAACCTCGTAGTATTTGATAGAGCCGTCTTCCTGCTTTTCCGCCCGCACGACGCGCTGATTTCCGTCCGAGTCCGTCGTGGTGTAAACCTCGCGGGTGCTGTAGGCCTCGTTGGTGAGATAGGCGGAAGCTTCCGTCAGTTTAAAGCTGGTAATCTCCAGATGGGTTTCGTGCAGGGTGTAGCTCTGGTGCGCCCAATAATAGTACCACGTACCAGGCCATATGGTAGGAGCGCAGTGGTGGATCTCCGCAAAGCGGAATTCGGTACCGTTATTGTAGTTCGCCCGAATATTCTGATACTGCTTCCCGTTGATCCATACCTCGGCCTCCGTGATCACCGAGCCCGCCGGGTTCAGCTCCCAGTAGTAGCCGTTCAGCTGATCGTACAGCGGGCTGTCGTTCTTCACCGTCCAGCCCATCGGTGTCTGGATCACGCTCAGCGCCGGCCCGTCCTTCACCGTGTAGGTGCCCGCGTTCATGTCGATGATCACCGTTAGGGTCGTGCCCAGGAATTCCGTCGCCGTGAAGGTTCCGTGGTCGCTGGCCGTCTGCAACCGGTCAAAGTCGATGTGCGAGTTCCTCGAGAACACCGCCTGGGTCTTGTCCCGGTCAGTTTTGTAGCCCTCGCCGCTCTCCTGGATCACGTAGCCGTCCTTGTCAATGGCCAGATAGTCGCCCTTGAAGCAGTCCTTGTTGCTCTCAGTCACCTGGGGCGCGCCGGTCACCGCCGGCGCCCGCCAGAAGCGCACGTTGTCGCCCTGCACCGCGATGACGTAGGTCGCGTTGGTCCGGTCACGGCTCATCGTCGGCTCCAGGCCGTCCAGCTTGTACCATGTCCAGCCGTTCCAGGTGGATTCTTTCTCGTCCTTTCCGATCAGCGCCATCGTCACGTCCCGCTGGTGGGGATTGTCGTCTCCCTCGTTTTTATTCGCCACCCGGATCTTCAGGCCCAGATCCGGATTGAACAGCCATCCGGAGACGATCACCTGCACCAGCACTTCCAGGCTGGCGTCCTGGCCCACGGTCAGAAGCCCGCTGGTCAGGTCGATGGAGATACCGTTGCTCAGCTGGATCTCCGTCACCGGATTTTCTCCGGCGAACACGTATTCGCCCACGTCCATCGCCGTGTCGTTCTCGGCGATCCGCTGCACCACGCCGTCCCGGGTCATGTGGAACACCGTCCCGTTGGGCAGCTCGTAGGTTCCCAGTCCGGTCACCGGGTTGTACGCGATCTCGTAATAGCTCATCAGGTCCATGCCGGTGATCGTGTAGTCGTTCGCCAGCCGTACCGTCGTCGTGCTCGCCGGATTCAGGTCGTCCGTTTCCTCCCCGTATTCCAGCGTTCCCGGCAGCGGAATCGTGATCAGGGCTCCGCCGGTGGTGAAGAGATTCCGTCCCTCCTCCAGCACCAGCGTCACGTTCCCGTGATCACTCCATACCTGGTCCAGGTCCAGCGTCTGGTTGACGTCCGCGGCCTTCGCCCCGTCCATGGTTGTGACGCGGTAGATCATCGCCGGCGCGGCGCTCAGCCAGATCTCCCCGTCGGCATGGACATACACGTCCTGCTCGATCTGGTAGTCTGCCACCGTGCCGTTTTCGTCCTCGGCGTAGCTGGTAATCCAGACGTAGAAGGGATGCTTCCCGTCCTCGCCGGTCACCGCCTTTGCCCCGGTCACCGTCAGCTTGTTGGTCCACAGCGGGCGGATGGCCTTGTTTTCGCTCTCGTCGGTGTTGATTACCGCCTCCACGCTCTCCAGGCCCGTCAGCATCCCGCCGGTGATATTGCCGTTTTCGTCCGTCCCGGTCCATTCAAAGGTTGCGCTGCCGTCCGTCAGGCTGATCAGTCCGCCCAGGGTCACGTTCCCCTTGCCGCGGTTGGTCACCGTCAGCGTCGGATGGTAGTCCGTATGTACAATGTTCACATCCCTGTTCCACTGGCCGTTCAGATACACCCGCGGCTTGATGTAGCCGCTGTTCTCCGGCAGGATGTCGCCCAGCAGCAGGTCGTAGTCCGTGTTGTTGGTGATGGTGAAGTGCGGGATGATCCGCTGGTCGTAGACCGTGATCGTCGCCCCGTCGTACTTCGTCAGGTTCAGATACGCGTATCCGGGCAGGTAGTTCGCCAGCTTTGCCACCTTGATCTGCGTGTCCTCGATCTCCGTCACGGAGGCGTTCTTTCTCGTCCCCACCTGCCGGCACTCCGGCTGGCCGTTCCGCATGCTGATGTCGATGTACATGCCGCCCGCCGCGTCGCCCAGCCACAGGTCCACCGGCCCGTCCATCGTCGCCGTCGCCGTGCTGCTGAAGGTGCATCCGCTGTCGTCTGTCCCTTTGCTCACTCCGCCCTCGGCCCGCAGGTCGTTTTTGATCTGCCCCTTGTCGAAGGTCTTCGTGTCCACGGTCAGGTTCCCGCCGGTATAGCTGAACTCGTCCGAGATCGTCACGTTCGCCTGCGCGTCCGTCTTGATGGTTCCCGTGGCCTTCGCCCCGCCGACCCAGTCCAGGATCACCGTCGCCCCGCTGTCGATGTTGGGGGTCAGCTTATCCGGCTGCGTGCTGGCAAACACGGTGGCTTCGTCGTGCCCGATGATCTTTGTGTGCTTCAGGATGGTGTTCGCTTTCAGCGTGTTCGTCACGGTATTGATCGCATCGATATCGGAGATCACGGTGCCCTCTGCTTCGGTCTCGATTTCCTCTTTCATCCTCCCGATGTTGGAGGTCACGTAGACCCTGCTGCCCTCGATCTGCACGTCGCCCTTGCTGCCGGTGTGGCCCAGCCTCGTTTCCGCGGTCAGGATCACATTCAGCGTGTTTTCGGCGTCCGGCCAGGTGCTGAAACCGCCGTCGAACACGGTCGCGGACGAGTACAGTCCCCGCTGGCTGGCGTCGCTCAGGATCGATACCGTGCCGAACCGGTTCCGGATCTCGGTGTCCCGTTCGATTTCCACGTTCGCCGCGGTCTCGATGGTCGTGGTGACGAATACCCTGCCGATGGCGATAAGTCCGCTGGTAACGTCATGGGTCACCGTTGAGATCTCGTCGTTTACGCCCAGGCTGTTCCGGATGTTCAGGTCGCCGTAGTTGGTGCTGAGCTTCGATCCTTCCTTCACGGTGATCGTGCCCATCCGGCCCAGGGAGTTGGTGGAGTCCAGGTGGCCGTCCCCGAAGAATCCGCCGCCCCAGCACTTCGTCTCCGCGTCCATCTTCGCGTCCGCGTCGATCGTCACGTTCAGTGCTTCCTCCGCGCTCAGCGTTCCCTGGATCGTGATCGTGCTGTCGCTCGTCACCTCGTTATCGCCCTTGAACACCTTCACGTCCGCGATCAGGCCGATGCTGGAGCCGTCGGCGATGCTTTCTGCCTTCGGTGTGTTGTTGACGGCTACGGTAATATTCCTTCCGGCGTTCACCGTCGCGTTCCCCGTGATCGAGGCGTCCGTCCGGTAATAGCTCTTCGTCGGAATCTGCGCCGCCGCCACTTCCACCAGCGTCACGGTCACATGCGTGTCGTGCTTCGCCGCGGCCGAGGCGCTGCCGTTGCTGTCGCTCCGGACCGTCACGTCGCCGCCCGCGCTGATCACGCCGCCGTCGATGACGGCCGTCACCGTCTGGTTGGTGGTTGTCTGGTTCTTTTCGTCATACTTGCCGATCCCGGCTTTGGCCTTGGCGTCCGTGACGTTGACCCCGTTCACGGCGCCGGGGCAGTCGGTCAGCGCGTAGCTGGTCGGGTTTCCGACGGCCTTCACCAGCAGGTCGCCCGCGGTATGGATCGTCTTGCCGCCCGTGATCCCGGCGCTGATGGTTTCCGTCGTGCAGGCATAGGCGTCCAGGCCTCCGCCGGAGACCACGTCCACGCCGTAGGACCCGCGCGCCTCGGCCACGGCTCCGTTTTTCTCCTCCTCCGGATTTTCTTCCCCGGGATCCTCATCGGCCTCCGCGGTGTCTGTGGGCAGGGGCTCGTCCCCGGTTCCGTCCGCCAGCACGGTCAGCCGGCCGCCCGCGTTGACGATCCCTGTGCCGCTGATCTTCGCGAAGTTGTTCTGGCTGGCCTCCGCGGTGGCGTAGTTGATGCCCGCCTCCAGCAGGGTCACGTGCGTCCTGGCCGTCCCCACGGACGCGCCGGTGATCATCTTCGCCTGCGTCTTCTTCACCTGGCTCTCCACCGCGATGTCGCCCGCGGCGGTCACCGTTCCGGTGTTGCTCAGCTCCGCGCCCTGGTCCACGTCCACTTTTGCGGTGCCCTTGTTCACGCCGATCTCAATCGTGTCCACGGCCACCTTGGCGGTCTTGGCGTCCGCCGTGGCCAGGGTACTTCCGCCGGTGGTCCGGACTTCCAGCGTTTTCTCCTCGTCCGTCGTGGTGATGTCGCCGTCCCCGGCGATCTCGGCCCGGGCGTTGGTGGTCGTCGTCGCGTTCGAGATATTGGCCGTCACGCTCAGGATGCTCAGGTCCACCTTCGGCGCGCCGCCCGAAGCCTGCGCGATGGAGTCGTAGTCCGTGGTCACCCGGATGCTCCCTGCCTTGATCCCGTCCCCGCCGGCTGTGCTTTCCAGCCTGGCCCCGAAGGTGCCGCCGGCCGTGGTTTCGATGTGCGATCCCATACCCTTGGCCACGTCCATGGCCACGATCTGCTCCGTCAGCGTCGCGTTGCCCGACGAAAGCGCGTCCGTCTTCACGTCCAGCGCGCCGTCAATGGCCGCGCTCTTCGTCGTGAACAGAGTGTTCACCTTCGCCGTCACGTCCGCGTAGGCGACGTTCGCCTTCACGCTGATCAGGGCCGCGTTGCCGCCGCCGTTGCCAGTGGCGCTGTTGGCGCCGACGCTGGCCGTCGAGGCGACGAAATCGGCTGGGTCGCCGGCGGGCGTGCCGTCGTTCGCGGCTCCGTCGCCGGCAGCCTGCAGTCCGCTCTGGGCCCGGTTGAACACGGACCCGATCTCCGCCTCGGCCGCCTCGATGCGTTCCGCGTCCACCGTGGCTTCCTGGGTGACGCCCGCGTCCGCGCTTGCCACGTTTACCACGATCTCAACCCCGCTGATGTCCGCCACCGCGCCCTGCAGTTCCGCCTGGGCCTGCGCGACGCCCTCGGTGGTCACGCTCAGCTTTTTCCCGGTCCGGATCAGGCCCGGGCCCGTGAGCTCCGCCTTCGCCGTGGTCTCCGCCTTCGCGTAGGCCAGATTCACGTCGACCGCCACCAGCGTCAGGTTCACGAAGCCCGCGCTCGGGTTCGCCTTCGTGTCCGCGTACGCCAGGTAGTTTGTCTTTACCGTCAGGTTTCCGTCCACGCTCAGCATCGGAGCGGTATCCGATCCGGTTCCGGGCGCCTTCGTCCCGGCCGCCGCCTCGAAATCGCCCTTCGCCCGGCTCAGCGCATGCATCACGCCGATGTTGACCCCGCTGGCCTTGACGTCCATGCTCTTCGCCGCGGCGGTGGAGGCGCCCCAGCTTTCCACGTTCAGGTTGCCTTCCACTGTTAAGCTCAGGCCAGTCGCCTTCGCGATGCCCGTGGCATCCGCCTTCGCGTGGCTGACGTCCACGCTGACCACGCCCGCGCCCACCGGCGCGGAGAAGATATAGCTCTCCGCCATCTCCCGGAAGTCGATTTCAATCTTTTCGACCGGTGTTTTGATTCCTGTTTTATATTTATCTTCGGTGATGATCTCCTGATATTCCTTATCCGTCCGGTTCTGCTGGCTGATCACCTGCACGTCTCCGTGCACGGTGATCTTCGCGCCGCTGTCGATCTCCGCGCTCTGCCGGCTCGTCAGGTATCCCACGGCCACCGAGGCGTTCACCGCAATGCCGCCGGCTTCCGCGCCGATGATCGCACTGTAGGCCCGCGTCAGTCCGTTCACGTCCATCGTCAGGCTGTCCGCCTCCAGCGTGCCACTGTCTCCCCTGATGGTCAGGTGGGTTTCCGCCGCGTTCTTCGCCACGCCCACGTTGATTGCCGCCGGAACGCCGCCGATGCCGCCGGCGATCACCGTCGTCTTCGCCACGGATTCGATCGGGGCGTCATCTCTGCCGGCGTTGAGCAGGATTTTTTTCGCCTTCACGCTGCTGCCCGACAGGTCGATCAGCGCGTTGCTGAAGCTGTTCTGGTGCGCCACGGCTACCGTCGCGCCCACAGCTACGATCGCGAAGTTCACGTTCGTTCCGAAGATGGTGTTGTTTCCGCTCAGCCGGGTTTCGAGGGTCAGGTCGCCTTCCGCCGTCACATCCGCCCCGTTCACCGCGGCGATGTTCCGCACCGTGTTGTTTCCGATCATGACCAGGGCGTTCACCGCCGCGTAGATGCTCGCGCCCAGGCCGCCGCCGTTCGTCTCCATTTCCGCGTTCACGCTGTCCTTCAGCGCCACGCTCTTGGCGGTCACGTACCCCTTCGCCGGCGGATCTGTGCCGATGATCACGCTGCCCGGCTCCACCATGTCGTCCGGATCGCCTGTCAGCGGTGTGATACCGATATAGGTCCGGCTGTCCGCCGCCGCCACGTTGACCGCCACTTCCAGGCCGCCGCCCACGTAGGCGCCGATGCCCGCGCCGAAGATCCATACCTGGCTCGCGGTGTCGAACCCGCTCTCCGCACACACCGTGCCGCTTGCGTCCACCGTTGCCGCCTGGCCGATAAACGTATCGATGTCCATGGCGTTGTAGACCACCGCCGCGTTGATCGTGACCCCGGCCTGGCCGCCGCCGGCGATGCCCGCAGCGGAGCCGATGGCGGTGGTTTTGCCCTTGCCGGTATCCTTGTCGTCCCCGTCCTTCCGGCCGGAGATGACGTTCACATCCGTCACGCCGCTGACCTTCGCCCGGTCCGCGATCGCGGTTTTGACCTTGCCCTCGAACCAGGTCGCTCCCAGCGCGATGCCCACGCCCGCCTGGGCTGACAGCCCCGCGCTGACCACCGTGGCCAGCGCCTTGTCGAAGTTCATGTCGCCCCGCACGTTCAGAGTTTTCGCGCCGGTCACCTCGCCGCTCAGCACGGCTTCGATCCGGCTCTTGACCACCAGCATGCCGAACGCGCCTCCGACGCCGGCCTCTCCGGCGACGCCCGCGCTCACGCTGATCAGGCGCACCGCGGAAGGCGGCGCGCTGTCGTCGATGCCGTTCATTTTGTTGGCTGCCTGAATCGCGGCCTGAGCCTCATCATTGGCGTCCAGGTTGCCGGTGGCGTCGCCGCCGCCGGTGGACGCGCTGATAGTGATGTCGCCTTCCGCCGCCAATTTCGCGATGTCGTCCACCTTCGCGCTCACGTCGCTGTCCAGCACGCCCACGCTGATACCCACCGATACGCCGCCCTCGCCGCCGACGGCCACCGTTCCGGCGATCATCAGGCTCCACAGCCTGTCGTTCGCCAGCACGTTAATGTCCTTCTTCGCGGTCACGGCTGCCTGCTTCGCGATGAAGACGGAAACCCCGTCCGTCAGCATCCCGCTGCTCTGCAGCGTCGCCGCCGCCGTGCTGTCCTTGCTGCGGCTCATCCGGTCCGCCCCGGCCTGGTATTCCGCGTCGCCGAAGCCTTCGGTCCCGCTGCCGTCCGCGTTCAGCTTCTGCGCGTTCGGATAAACCGGGCGCAGCTTGCCGGGATCGCCTTCATAAGCCCTGGTGTTCTTTTTTTCGTCATCTGTGCTCAGCAGCAGCAGGTACTGATTCCCGTTCTGGTAGACCTTCTCGCCGTTTTCGCCCAGGTACAGCTTGTATTCGTTTCCGTTTTTCCCGAAGGAGATCGTGCTCTGCGCGTAGGTCTTCTGCACAGCCCCGTCCGGTTTGCCGTCCCGCTTCACCAGGCGGCCGATGTCGTTCGTCTCGTACCATTCGTTGTTGTAGGCGTAGTAGAGGCTTTCCTTCTTGTTGTTCCCCTCGCCGCTGGTCACGCTCCATACGTCGCAGGTCACAATCTCGCCGTTCTCATCCAGCACACCGGTGAAGGTGACGTTCGGGCTGCCGGCCGTCTGGCCGTATCCGCCGTAATATGTCAGTTTTTCCTGCATCGTGGGATCGCTGTCGTCCGCCACCAGCATGGAGGTATCGACGCTTCCCGGCTTGTGGCTTTCATGATCCTTGTCGATGGGAGCGAAATTGGCTTTGTCGCCCAGCAGCAGATTCAGGAATTCCTGCAACAGGAGTTCCCGCAGGCTTCCGTTCTTCTTGGTCGGTTTCGTGATCTGGTCGCTGACGTCCTTGTCCATCTCGCCGCCTGCCACCGTCACCGTGATCGAAACGCCCACGCCGTTCTCCCCGCCGCCGGAGAGATTGGCCGCGATGGCGTCCACCGCCCGGTTCGTGTCCGCAGTGACGTTCACGCTTCCGGCCGTGGATTTCGCCACGGTCATCGAGCCTTCATGGTCGTCGGCCCCGATAATCCCCGCCGTCACCGTGTTGAAGGCTGCGTTGACCATCGCCGCGATGCCGACCGCGGTCTCTCCGCTCGCCGCCAGGGTCGTCACCGTGGAAACCAGGGTCATATCGTCCTTCGCCGCCACGTTCAGATCGCTTTCCGCGATCACCGCCGCGTTTTTCTCGATCAGGGCCCGGGTGTTCAGCTTGCTGATCACCAGTTCAAAAGTACCGCTGAACGAGACCTCGCCGCTGACCGCCGCGCCGACGGCGTCGGTGTTGATCACCTCTCCGGAGTTCGCCCTTACCTCTGCCCTGCCCCCCGCGCTGACCCGTGCCGCTTCGAGGATCCGGGCGTCCGTCTCGCTTCCGTATACGGAGACTGCCACCACAGGCGTCACCGAGTTTTCGTTGCCGTAGGCGGCCGTCACCGCTGCGTTGACGAAGGTCTCCTTCGTCTCCGCCGCTACGGAAAGATCGCCGCCGGCCGTTGCCGTCCCGCCCAGATGGGCCTTGTTCGTTCCTTCGAAGACCGCCGCGTTGATTCCGACGTCCACGGAGGTCTTGCCTTCCCCGAACGTCACCGCCATCAGCCACACGTCGTTGTCCATTCGGGAATGGAGGCTGATGTTGCCGGTAGCCTGCAGGGTACCCTGCGCGCTCGCCGTGACCTCCTGGCTCATGCCCAGCGCGGCCAGGGTCACGCCCACGCCGGTCTCACCGCCCGCCGTCAGGCTTCCCGCGGCGTTGGCGATTACCGTGTTGTCCCGTGAGAGCAAGCGGATTTCGCCCGCGCCGATGGCCTGGTCCTTGGCGTCGTACCCGGCTTTCAGGGTTGCCTTTGCCGCGTCCAGCTTCATCGTGTTCCCGGCCACCAGGGTGTTGATCACGCCGCCCAGCGCGAGCTTTTTGGCGATCACGCCGGACACCGCCGCCAGGATCACCCGTTCCCGGCCGGTCGCGCCGACGTAGATCCCCCGCATGCTCCAGCCCGTGCCCATGTCCTCGTCCCGGAGGCCTTCGGGCCATTCGCCCCAGAATTCCTTTGCCCCGGCGGTCAGTCTGGTCTTGTCTGTGAGGGTGGTGGTCACGTCGTTCAGCCATACCGCTGTGGAAATGTTGGCGCCCACCGCCGCCCCGTTCGTGGACACGGCGATGTCGCCGCTCACGTCCACTAGCACGCTGCCGGCGTCTGCTTCGATGATGATGTTGTTGTCTGCAGTGGCTTCAAAGGTATCATGGGTCAGGTTGCTGATCTTGTTCCGGAAAACGACCACCGGGATCAGTCCGCTGATCGAGGCGTTCTTGCCTGTTCCGCCCGCTGCGGAAACCGTGACCGTCACGTCCTTCCCCAGCGTCTGGGAAAGAATGCTGCCGCCCGCGGTCAGCTTCGCGTTCGTCGTATCCACGGTGGCTGTGCGGTTGTAGACGCTGATGTTCGCCGTCGCGCCGACCTCTACGCCCTGCTTGGCTCCGGCGGCAGCCAGCGCAGTGTTGACCGTCACGGCGTCGCTCTTCGCCAGCAGGCGGATATCCCCCTTCGCGGTGGTAATCGTCGTGTTCTCCTCCAGCACCGTCAGTGCCTGGGAATCCGTCACCGTCACGCCGATGGCTCCCGCCACGGAGGGGCCCTTCTCACCCGCCACGGAAAGGGAAGCAATCCCGGAGATCAGGGTCTCCTCGTTGATCGCGGCCACCTTTGCGTTTCTGCCGGCGTTCAGGGTGGTGTTCGCACCGGTAACGGCCTGGGTCAGCGCGTTGTCCACAATCACGTTCAGTGTGCCGCCCGCGGCAACGCTTCCGTTTTCGTTCAGCGCCGCGCCTACGGAGATCAGCATCAGGTCTTCGTCCGTCCCGCCCGTCAGGCTCAGGTCCTCTCCGGAGGTGATGCTCGCGTACTTCCCGGTCCGCGCCGTCGCTTCGTTGTTCGCCACGATCACGTTGATCGCGCCGTCGACGGCGCTGCCCTTGTCGGAAAGGGCTGCCGCCACGGTAAACTGCTGCGTATGCGCGTCGATCGTCGCGCTCTGGGTATAGCTGCCCGCCGCGTCGATGCTCACGTGGTGATCCGCCGTATCGGCAGCCTGGATCACTGTGCCTTTCCCGTCTTTGATTTCTTCGTTGCCGACCGCGGAGCGAACCGTATCCCCGTTCACCAGCACGGTAATGTCCGCGCCGGCGGAAGTTCCGGCCTTCGACGCGCTGATCGCGCCGGTGATCAGCCGGGTGTTGGATCCGCTGTGGGCGCTCACGGTCACGCTGCCGTCCCGCCCGTCCTTCACCTTGCCGGTGTCCGGATCCGTGTCTTTGGTCATGGTGATCGTGGCGGCGCCGATCTTCGCGTCCACCTGGTTGCCGAACACCGCCACCGCGAAGGAGCCCGCCGCGGTAAACTTCGCGTTGTCCCCGTCGTTGACCGAGCCGGAGATGGCTTCCACATAGTAATTTGTGCTGCTCAGGAAGTTCAGGAGGTCGACCAGCTTCAGCAGGTCTTCGCTGTCCACCTCGATCTTGACCGTGTAGCCCTTCCCGTCCGCGGTCTTCTTCAGGTCGACGATGCCGGTGTCCGCGTCCGCTCCGCCCCTGGTGCTGTCGGTGATCAGCGCGTCCACGCCCCACGGGTTTTCATAGTCCGCCATGGTCACCATCCGCTTGTCCGCCAGCACGGTCAGCTTCCTGCCGGTCACGGTCACGCCGTCGCCGATCAGGGTGTTCACCGTGTTGTTGCTCACCAGCGTGGCAAAGGAGGCGCCCATGCCGACGTTGGAACCCTTGCTCAGGCTCACGGCGCCCGCCCGCACGGCGTTCCGGCTCTTGTCCGTCGCCTCGGCGCTGATTTTGTTCGCTTCGATCCTCGTGGCGCTGCCGGTGACCTTGGTGGTGGTCCGGGCATTGCTGATCTCCACGGCCACTGCGCCGGAAACGGTGATCTTGCCGTCCTTGCCGGCCACCGAGCCCGCCAGGGCCTGGGCCGACATCTTGCCGGCAAAGTGCCCGGTCTGGTTCTGCGTCAGTTCGGAGGCGATCCGCACGTCGCCGTATTCCGTCTTCGTCCCGCCCGCTTCCGTCGGGCTTTCGTAGCCGAGGATCTGCCCGGCCACGTCCGTGTTGGCCTCGTTTTTGTTCACGCTCACCGCCACGCCCATGGCCACAGAGTTGCTGTTTTTCTCCAGGGAGACGGCCGCGCCGGTGCCCAGCGTGCTGAAGTTGCCGTCGTTCCCCGTCCGGATCGTCGCTCCTTTGGCGGCGGCGATCGTGCCGCTGAAGGTAGTATTGGCGATATGCTTACTCACCGTCACGCCGACGGCCGCGGCAATCTGGACCTTCTGGCTGTTCTGCTTCGATCCCTCCGCGCCGAAGCCGTTCTCACCCTCTTTTCCGGTGTCCTTGTTGGCCTCGTTCCCGGCATTCTTGACATCATTGTTCGCCTGCTGGGTGTCGGTCTTGCTGTCCGCGTCCTGGGATTTCAGCACGTTCACGGAAAGCGGCGCGTCTTCGTTCGTTTTCTCCTTGCCTTCGCCTTCCTTGTCCAGCCGCTGATAGATCTTCCGGTTCGTCTTCGTGTGTTCCTTACCGAGTTTGTTGTAGGCCGTTCCGTCGGTCACCTCGGTGATGTCATCGCTCGCGGCCTTCTCACCCTTCCGGAACTTGGCGGTGTAGCGCTCCATGTCCGCTCCCATCGCGGACGCAAAGGCGTTGGTTTCGTCCTGGCTGGTGCTCGTGGCCTGGATCCAGGCGGATCCGGCCTTCAGCGTCGCTGCCCCGCGGAAGTCCGCATTGATCGCCGTATCGACGACGTTCACGCCCACTGCCGCGCCGACCGCCGTGGAGCTGCCCATGGTGAAGCTGCTGGCGTGGGCCAGCGTCTTGCCGGTCTCGTCAGCGGTCATCAGGAAATTGGCGTAGTCGATCGGCGGATTGGCCTGCACAGGGGCCGGATGCTCTGTCTTGTACAGCGCCTGGAAGCCATGTTCAAAGGTGACTGAATCCTGGCCTGCTTTCGTTTTTGCGAATTTTGCCTCCTCCACGATGAGCCGTTCATCGGCATCTGGATGTTCGATTCGGTACAAGGTGGCGTAACCGGTTTCGAAGGTGTCGTATCCCGTCGGATTCTTGCCCTCGGCGATCGCCTTCGCGTCTTTCAGGGCCTGCTTCAGGTCCAGGTTGTACTTTCGGGTCTTCGCTTCGTATTCCTGCTTCGCTTGCGTCCGGGCGCTCTGGGCGGCGTCCGGGTCCACCTCGAGGGTGTCCGTCCCGGTGGTGGTGATCTGCGCGCCGGTGTCCACCGTGGCGGAGATCACGCTGTCCAGCACGTTCACCGCCGCCGCGGCGTCCAGGCTGAAGTCCTTGGGCCCGGCCTGCTCTTCCTTCAGCGGGTCCGTACCGGCTACCGCGGAGGTGGCGGCGTCCCGGTTGCCCTTCGCGCGCATCTCGACGGTGCCCGCGTCCACTGTGCGGTACTTACCCAGCACCGTCTCCGTCCGGACCTCGCCCCAGACGAAGGCGAACCCGGCGCCGACGCCGACGGTCTTGCCCTTGCTGTTCTTCGGATCCTCGCCGCCCTCCTCCTTCGGCTTTTTGTCAAAGGAAGCCGTCACCGTGATGGTTCTTTCCGTTTTGCTGATGTCCTCCGGAACCATCAGGACGAAAATTCCGTCAGCCGACCGCACGAGGATATTCTCGCTCTTTGCCGCGCCGTTCCTGTCCGTATAGGACATCTGGATCACACCCGGCAGTATGTGCTCGTCATCCGGAGTCATCTGGCCCCGCAGCCGGTTCAGATCCGCGGTCGTAACCTGTCCGCCTTTGATGGATTGATCCTTCTCCGTGCCCTGCAGCATAAAACTGTAGGTCAGGGTTTCCATTTTATTCTCTCCCTTCCGGCTGACCACATCGCTGGTCATGAAGGGGGTTTGCTCGTCGTGCTTCTGGACCTGTACGATATCCTCGCATTCGATGGTGAGGGTGATCTCTTCCCCCGGCATCAGGAACTTGTATTTGTTTTCATTCGGCTCGGAGGAATCCGGCATGATGACCACGGGTTTGCCGTCCGTACCGGTATAGGAAACGTTTTTGACTTTCTTGCCCGTCTTCGGGGTCACGGTCAGCTCCACCTCGTCCGCGATCCCGGCTTCAGGTTCCTTCTGGCTCTTGCCCTCCACCTTCACGTTTGACTCGTACGCCGATGTTTTGGTTTCCATGTTGATTTTATGCGGAATCTGCACGAAATCCGCCGTGAAGGTCACCTTCGGTTTCTCGCTGCTCAGGTCCGCCGGCACCGCTTCCGCCAGGTCAATATAGTGGACATCACCCTTTGTCGTGACCTTGATCTGTTTGCTCTGGACCTTGCCGTCCCGGTCGGTATAGCTCATGGTAACATGTTCCGGCGCTTTGAACGCGTCCGCCTGCGACGGCGTCAGCTCCGCCGCCGTGTGGTTGCCAGCCAGTTTGAATTCCCCGCCCCCGGAGATGAATTCGTATTCCAGGGGGACGTATTTGATCTCGATACTCAGCTGCGGATCGTCCTCCGTAATATCCTCCGGCAGCACCAGTTTCGCCTTCCAGATGGGAATCGTATTTCCGTGTTCGTCCTTGCCTTCCTGCTGAACCGCGGTCAGTACGTTCTTCTTCTCGTCGCCGTTTCGGTCGATGTAGGTCATTTCCAGCGTGTTCGGAACCACGTATTTGAAGTTGGCCTTCAGCTCGATAACCGGGCCTTCCTTTTTATAGGACCAGCTTGCCTGCTTCGTGGGCTTGAGGACGACCTTCACGTCCTGTTTGGTCTTGCCCACTTTTGTGGTCCATGTGTAGGAAACCTCGCCCACAGGCACGTCGGGATCTTCCTGGACGGTGACCTTCTTCATGCCCTCCGTGGAATCCCCCGCCTCGGTATCCGCCTTTTGGTCGGCGCCGCCGGCCGTGTTCGCGTCGGCCTCTTCCTTTCGGTTCTGCGCCGCGGAGGCGGTGGTCACCACCTTCTGGTCGTTCACCGCGATGAAGGTCATCGCGCCGGTCAGCTGAATATCGCTGCCCTCCCGTTGCCCGGGCAGGTCCGCGATATGCGCCTTCGTGCCCACGGGGCCGCCGGAGTTGTTCCCGCCGTTGATCACCGCCACGGCGATGCTGCCGGCCACGCCGATCTTGGTGGCGCCGGCGCCGGCGATCGCTTCCGTCCGGATCACGTGCTTTCCGCTCAGGTCCTCTTCCTGCAGTTTCACGCCCAGCCAGTCGGTTGCCGCGTCCAGAATCCCGGTGGTGATAGCCATGCCGCCCGCTTTCAGCGTGCTGAGGAGTTTCTCCTTCATCCGCTTGCCGAGGTTCCCCTCCGTTATAAAGGTATAAAACTTTTTGAGATCCACAATGCCGTTCGTCACCTTTTCCAGGATCTTGCCGGCGTTCTCGGTGATCAGGTTCTCGGCCGTCTTTTTCAGGGTCTCCGTCACGGTGGCCTTGTTGAAGATCTTGTCGTGGGTCAGGTTCGGATCGATCGTCTTCAGGAACACGTCCAGCCGTTCCCATCCCTTTTCCGCCAGCGTCCCCAGCAGATCCTTCCCGCTCTGGATCGCCGCGTCCTTCAGGGCCTTTTCGAAGACCGTCTGGTCGAAGTCCTTCCCGCTCATGTTGTTCGCCAGGGTCTCCAGCAGCACGTTGCTCAGCTTGCCCAGGGCGTTCTGGAGGAAGCTCTTGATCAGGCCGTCCGCCGGGTTCTTGATCGCTTCGTTGAATGCCTGTTCCAGCTGCTTGTAAAGCTCTTCCTTGTTTTCCGGCGTGAGCTTGCTGATCACGGTGGTGCCCAGGAGGGCATCCGCCATCTCCTCCGCCTTCTTCTTCAGCTCCTCCGGGAATTTTTCGTACATTTCCTTCAGCGCGATGATATTGTCCGCCCACTGGCTCGTGAACTTGTCCGGCTGCACCTTCAGCAGGCCTTCGAAGCCGGTGTCCTTCAGCAGGCTCTCAGCCAGCTCGTTGACCGCGCCGGCCACGATGTTGGCAATGCTGTCCGACAGATGCTCGCTGTAGGTGCCCGCGCCGATCTCGTCAAAGAAGTCCAGCAGCTTCTCCCGCAGCAGGTCCCGCATCCGGTCGATCAGGGTATCTTCCTCAGCGGCCTTTTTCTTCTCCTCTTCGGCTTTCTTCGGATGGGCGATGATCGCGCCGATCTCCAGGTCGTTGGCGCTGACCGTCGCGTTGTCCAGGTGCGCGTCGTTGATGATGTTCACGATGTTGATCGCCACGGCAACGCCCACGCCGGTGTTCGCGCCGGCGGAAGAGGCGTTGGCTTTGATCTCCGCCGCCGTCCGGTTGAGGCTCACGATGTGCACCCCGCCGTTCATGCCGGTCTCGTAGGGTTCCTTCCCGTCCTTGATCGCCTCAGCCAGCGTCCGGACCGCCCGGATATTGATCTCCGGGTCGCCGTCTTTCGCCTGGCCGATGGAGGCGCCTGTCTCGTTTTTCTGAATGTTCAGGGCGAACGCGGCTGCCACAGATACGCTGCCTTCGTTGCTCTCGGCGCCCTGCCGGTTGCCGCTGGCGCCCATGGTGTTGCTGGCGCCGCCGTTCTTGCTGCCGTTCATAGCGGCCAAGCCCGCTGCCGCGCCGACCATCTTGTCCGCCTGGCCATCGGCCTTGCCCTTCTGGTCTTCCTGCTCTTTCTGGTCCTTCGGCGCCGGGGCGCCCTTGGCGCCGGCCTTGGAGACGCTCTTCAGCGTGCTCTCGGATTCCGCGCCGACGTACACGCCGCTGGCCGTCACGCTCCGGGCCAGCTTCGCGAAAGCAGAGTCGTAGATGATGCTGATGTTGAAGCTGCCGCCCGCCGCCACGGAGTTACCCGCGGAACTCGCGTCCGCCTCCAGGCTGTGAGCCGCTTCGTTCCGGGCAAAGACGACCACGTTTTTCAGCTTTGCTTCCTTCTTTTTCGCCGCATCGCCCTGAATCGCTTCCAAATGTTCGACAGTATCCAGTTCAAGGGCAGTTCCGCGGCCCAGATAAGCTTCAGCACCGTTGCCCGTAATATCCAGGGCAAGCACCGGTGTGATGGACTTGCCGCCCGCGGATCCTGCCTTGGCGTTCACCGTATCTTTGATCGTCTGCTTCGCGATGACGCTGACCCCGCTCAGCGGTTTTTGCAGCGTGATCGCAACATCGTCTGCGACGATCGCTTCCGTATCCGCGCCGGTTACGGCTACGGCAATGCCCGCGCCCACGCCGGTGGAGGCTGCGCGCTTGCTGCCGGAAGCATCCGCCTCCGTGTCAAAGGTCACCGCCGCCTCGGCGCCTACGTTCAGCGCGCCTTCATCCTCGCCGCTCAGCGTGAGGGCCGTGCCCTTCCGGATGTTTGCGCCGGTCTGTGAACCGGATACATTGACGCTGATCGCGCCGCCGATGCCGATGTTGCCTTCGTTGTAGCCGGCCGCCGTTTTCATCGTGGCCTCCGCGGCCGTGGTCGTCGCCTGCACGTTCAGGCTCTGGGCTTCCAGTTTTCCGCCCTTGATTTCGGCGTTGTTGTTGTTCTGGACCACTGCCACGCCGACGGCCACGCCGGCGCTCACGGTGGGGGTTCCCGGGTCATCCTTCCCCTCCGTGAAGCTGGCTGTCACTTCGATGGTCTTCGCCTGCTTGTAGGCGTCCCCGGCCGGCACCAGGAATCCCCAGAGGCCGTCCTCGCCCTTCGTGCCCTGCACTTCGGCCAGCTTCTTCCCGTCTCCGTCCTTCAGGATGGCCTTCACGGATCCGCTCTTGACCATGTAGGGCTGGTCCCCGTCCGCTCCCTTCACCTCGGCGTAGATCATCCGGTTCCCTTTGGTATATTTGGCCTGCTGATCCGGCAGCTTGATCGTGCCGTGCTGCACGGTGTCGTCCGTTTTGACTTCAATCGGCAGCTTCGCTCCGTCCACCTTGAATTTGATCGCGTCGTATTCCGCTTTGGTCTGGTCCTGCCGGATAGCCTGGTATGTCCCGTCGGGATTCTGCTTCACCCGGAATGTGACCCCGTCCACCGGATTGCCGCCTTTGGTGACCGTAATGTGGAAGTCGCTGATCTCATAATCTTCCGCTTTGGCGTCGCCGTTCTGGATGGTGAAGGAGATCGCGTCTCCCTCGTCCATGGCGTCCTGGTCCGGCCGCACCGTCATGCCGTCCGCCCAGCCGTCTCCCTTGGCCGCCGTTACTTTGATGCCTTTGGGGCCCGCCGTAGCCGTAATGATGACCGCTGGCTTGTCTTCGTCGCTCATTTTGCCGCTCACTTTCGGCATCTGGAAGGAGAACACGCCCTCGTCATTTTTTTCCAGGTCGATATGCTGCAGCGTGCTGCCTTCATCCCAGTACCAGAAGGTGACGTCCTTCAGCGTCATCCCGGCAGCGTCTTCCAGGGAAAGGACCACCCTGTCCCCCGGTTTGGCTTTGGCGCTGTCTTTCGTCACGGCTCCCCCGTTTACGCTGAAGCCGAGAGTGCCGGTCTGAAGCTGGCTTTGGCCTTCGTCCACCGAGATCGTCCGGAGATCGTCCGAGAACATCACATCGAGGATGATCTCGGTATCCTTCTTCATTTTCTGGACGGTCTCCTCCGGAATGGTGTAGGTGCCGTCGGCGGAGGGCTCGATCAGTTTGGTGCTGGTTTGCCCGTCCGTCGTCGTGTAATGGACCTTAGCCGTGATCCTTTCGTCCGTCTTGCTGCTGGCGCCGTGCTCCACCTTGAAGGTATAGCTCTTTTCACCGCCCGTAAAATCCGTCACTTTGCCGTCGCCGACGATGTTCACCTTCACCGGATGGGAGAATCCGGTCAGATAGGTTTCCTTGGTTTTACTCTGGTCCGTGGGGGTCGGGATGCTCTGATCGATGTCGAACAGCGCCTCGACGTTCACAACCGAGCCCTTCCTGGCAAAGATCGTCCGGTCCTGCACGCTGTCGCTGGTATCCTCCAGCACCAGCAGGTAGCTTCCGTCGTCCGCTTTCGCAAGGTCCGCGGTCTTCTTCGATCCGTCCTCCGCGCTGATATAGGTCACCCGGACCTGCCGTACGCGCATGTTGTCGTCCGGTTCCACCACGAAAGAGATTTTGTTTTTGTTGGTGCTGTCCGCCATCGGGGTGATGGTGCCGCCTTCCCCGCTGGTGGAATACTTGATGGCATAACCGAAGTTCGGCTCGTATTCGCTGCTTGCCTTCGGCGTATCCGCCGTCGCGGTCTTTTCCTCCGCTGTCTTCTTCGGGTCGGGGGAGGCGCCGTTCGCGGTGGTAACCGCCTTTGTGGTCGCTTCCGCCGCCAGGTCCAGCTTTCCTCCGGCCGTAACTCTGGGTTTGTCCGGAACGTCCACGTCGATCAGGGCGTTGTTCGTGTTCAGTACCACGGCCACCGCCAGCGCACCGTTCACCTGCGCCCCGGCGGATCCGCTTTCCTTGCCGCCGTTATCTGCCGCGGAGGTTTCCCCGGGAATCTGTTCCCATTCGCAGGAGATCGTGAAGTCGTCCTTGCCATCCGCGAAGTCCTTGGGAATCTGTACAAAGTAGCGTCCCTGGCTGTCCGCCGTGATATGGCCGGTTTTGACGATCTGCAGTCCCTCGTCCAGAGCCGTGTAGCTCCAGCTCAGGGTGCCGTCCTTCATCCGGTAGCCCTCTTTGGGATTGACGATCACCCGCACGGTCTTCCCGGGCTCCGCCTTGATCTTGAATCCGTCCTTCTGCGCCGCGTTGGGATTTCCGTCTACCTGCTCGCCCAGCACCAGCACGCCGGTGGAAGGACTGTTGTTGTCGCAGGTAATCGTCTTTGCGTCGGCGGCTGTGCTGTCCCGGGTCGTAAGACCCTCCGGCAATCCGCTTCCGTCCGCCCCGCCGGCCGCGTTCATCATGTCGGATATATTGGGCGCGCCGTGGCCGCCGTTGTCGTCCGGGTCGGGGTCGGCAAGGGCCATCAGGGCCGCTTCGCTGTCCCCGGCCGCGTGGTCCTTAAAGTCCACCTGCACGAGCACCTGGCCCTTCGGCATCGTGAAGGTCCAGTCGTTCTGGGCCGTGTGGTATTTGGGATCGTAATAGTTGATCTTGTCGGTCTTGTATTGGGTTTCGCCGGGAGCCAGCGTCCATACCCAGATTGCTTCGATCTCCTGTCCGTCCTTCGGAACCGCCGTCACCTTGATCTTCGTGCCCTCGTTGGCGCTGCTCCGGGACAGGGTCACCGTCCCCTTGCTCTCGTCGTTCAGGGTGGAAGGTTTCACGCTGTAGCTGGGCGTCTTCAGCCCTGTGGTCAGTTCGTCAGCCCAGTTATCCTTACCCACCGCGCCGCTGATCCGGCCCAGCAGCAGCAGCGCGATATTCTTGACGCTGTCCATGGACATCTTCGGGGTCTTGTCCTGGTTTTTGTCGTCCTTCTTTTCCGCCGCGGAGTCCGCCGTCGTCGTCACGTCCGCGTCCGCCGTGGAATGAATGGCAAGGTCCTTGCCCGCTTTCAGCTGCGCCTTGCCGTCTGCCTCTGCAGACACGTCCTGCACCACCACGTCGATGGCGAAGAATCCGCCGGACTCCCGGGTGCTGTCGGCGCTTTTGGTCGCGGTGGTCGTCGCCTTGATCTTTCCTTCCGCCGCCAGGGTCAGGTTGCCGCCGGCGTCGATGATCGCGTTGTCCTTCACGATGGTATGGACCTTGCTCACGATGGCGCTCACCGCCAGGGAAAAGGGCAGCGTGCCTTCCTTCGCCTTGGTCGTCACCTCGATCTCGCCCTTGGCTGACGCGCTGATATCGCCTCCGGCCTTCACCTGCGCATCCCCGCTGATCGTGATGTCGGAATGGAGCACCACCACGCTCACCGCCAGCGAGCTCAGCACCTCCCGCACCGGGGCCAGGAAACTGCCGCTGTCGCTGCCCGCGCCGATCTTCGTCGTAACGCCGGTGGTCAGCGTGATGTTCGAGGGTTTGTCCATCGCGGGGATAATCTCCGCGCGGAACTCGTCTGTCCCGTTCTTTTCCTCCAGCACGGAATCAAGGCTGATGCCCGCGATAATCTTGCCTTTGATGTCGATCTTCGCCGTCCCGGTCTTCACGTTGACCAGGTTCAGCAGGTCGCTCACCAGCGTCAGGTTGAACATACCGCCGGCCTGATCCACCTGAGCAGAGGCTTTTACATCGCCTGCGGAGTAAATCGCCGCTTTTTCGCCGATGATGATTTCCGTGTCGTGGTTGATGTTGATCAGGTCCGCGGTGGCGGCCTTCGCCGTGTCGATGATCCCCGTCACGTCAAAGATAGTTTTGTCCTTGCCCGTCACGTCGGCGGATTTCTCCTCCGCCGTCAGGGTGATCCCGTTCACCGCGATCTTGCCTTTCAGGTCAATCTTCGGTGCCTTCACAGTCAGTGTCATATTTCGGGCAATCAGATCGTTCAGGGTGATCTTTCCCGTGTTGCCCAGTTTTTCAGTGTCAATGATCAGCTTGCTCAGGATGCCTTCGGTGCTCATGACCACGATGCTGGCGTAATCCTCCGGGGAAGTGTTTGTGAAAGCGAAATCGTGGAAGAGGATTTTCGTCGCGTCGTAAACCGCGACCGGGCCGTCCGCCGTGGCCGTCACGGTCAGATTTGCGTCCCGCTGGTCTTCCGGAATGGAAGTGTTGTTCTTTGCTTTGGACAGGTCGATCTCTTTCACCGGTTTGTTCACCAGGTCGTCGGACAGCGTGCGGCCATCCAGCTTGTTGGTCACAATCTCCAGGGCGTTTCCGCCCTGGTTGGTCAGTTTGACTGTCTTCAGGTCCTCGGAAGCAGTAATGTTGGATTTTTCTTGCAGTGTTCCCGCCAGGTGAAGGTCGTATTGATCCGCTGTGCCAGTTCCGTTGGTTATGCTGACCTTTGACACAGCATCACCGATTCCGACATCCAGGTCAATCTTGTTCTCACCAGCGCCGGTATCCACGCTCAGGTTCTGATTCACCGCCGGATCGTTCTTCGAGGTATTCGCTTTGCTGACCTTTCCCAGTGTGACGGTGTCATTGCCGTCCCCGGTCGAAACCTCGATCTTGTTCTCTGCGGCGTTTTCCTCCCTGGTGATTTGATCCAGCTTCAGGCTCACGGTATCGTCGCCCTCCGCCGTACTGATCGTGACGTTCTTTCCCGCTTCGCCGATGCTCACGTCCACGGTATCGTTGCCCGTGCCGCCGGTGACCGTCACGTCTCCCGCCTTCTTCTCCACAGCCAGGGTGGCGGTGTTCGTCCCGTCTCCCGTTTCAATTGTGACAGCCGGACCGTCCTTGTCCTTGTCTCCGCTCCCGTCGGCTTTCACCGATATCGTGTCGTCCCCGTCTCCGGTGGCGATGCTGATCTGTTTCGCCTTTTCCGCCTCCACGGTCACAGTGTCGTCCGCCTTCGTGCCGACCACGGTCAAATCCGCGTTCTTGACGGTGATCTTCTTCTGCAGGTCCAGATACAGCCCGGCCAGGAATACGTTGATACCGTCGATCAGGAGATCGCCCTTGACCTTCGCGCTGTCGTCGGCGTCCGGATTGTAGTGGCCCGCGTCGTCCTGCGTCGCGTTTTCCGAGACAATCTTCACGGAGAGGTCGTAGTCGTCCGCCAGCTTCTGTCCGGACTTGTTCTTCGCGTTTTCCCGCTTGATGGTAATATCGCCGTTGTATTCGCCGGCCGTCACCTGCACCGTCACTTCATGCACATTGTCCTCGATGGACTCCAGCGCTTTGTCGATGGCCAGCTGGATTGCGTTTTTCGGCGCGTTGTCCGGGTTCAGCGACTGCAGCTTTTCCTTCGCCGTAGGCTCCACGTCCGGCTTCAGCAGCGGTTCATTTTCAAAGATGATTTCTTCGCCCTCGATTGAGGTCGTGCCCTCCGGCCGGTAGTGTCGGTTGTCAACGTCGTCCGTGGCGGTCACGGCAGCCGGTCCGTTCGGATCTCCATCGGCGGCAGGATCTCCGCTCGCAGTCGGGTCTCCGCTGGCGGATGGCGACGTAAAGCCTCTCAGCAGTGGGACTCCATTCGCGTTTTCTTTTTTTTCTCCGTCTGTGGGCTCACTTTCGACTGCTTCCTCCGCTTCGTTTTCATTCTCGGTTCCGTTTGCTTCAGCAGGCACGGCGTTGTTTTCTCCGGTGCTCACGGTTTCCGCCGGTGCGGCGGACGCGGCGTTGCCTTCACCGGTGCTTACGGTTTCCGCCGGCGCGGCAGGCGCGGTGTTGTTCTCACCGGTGCTCACCGTTTCCGCCGGTGCCGCAGGCGCGGTGTTGTTTTCGCCGATGCTTACGGTTTCCGCCGGTGCGGCGGGCGCAGCGTTGTTTTCGCCGGTGCTTACGGTCTCCGCCGGTGCGGCGGGTGCAGCGTTGTTTTCGCCGATGCTTACGGTTTCCGCCGGTGCGGCGGGCG
>Ga0265298_10001036_pt1 | contig 41099 bp, 61 predicted proteins | sample AusTroGonzalo_MG_3_FD_193486 | JGI IMG/M metagenome (GOLD analysis project Ga0265298, IMG submission 193486) | Bovine rumen microbial communities from tropical cattle in Woodstock, Queensland, Australia - Gonzalo_01 | ecosystem: Host-associated > Mammals > Digestive system > Stomach > Rumen ... | reverse complement strand
CTCTTCTCGCAGATGGGTCTCACGACAAACGACACGATGGAGCAGGTGGACGAGATCGTCGCCAGCATACACCCAGAAGTGAAGCCGGAGCCGGCGAAGCGCACGTACATCCGCGTGCGGTGCCGGATGAAGGACGAGGCGATCGTGGCGGCGGACAAGGTGGGGCGCAGCAAGGGTTACTGCCAGCGCAGCGATATCGAGCGCAGCCTCCGGCGCACGGAGCCGGGGCGCAGCCGTGAGGAGATACGCGAGGCGGTGAACGACGCGGTGGCGGCACTCGGCCTGACGTGCATCGTCTACAACTCGTACCGCTACTACCGCCGGAACGACCGCAAGCGCATAATAGAGACGGCGATCAACATGTTCAAACCTATGAGATGACCGAAGCGAGGCCCGCTCTCCGTGTTAAACCCCTAATCAACGGCGGTGTATGTGATGTGTGGCGGGGGACGGGCCGTTTCGGAAAGCGACGGAATTATGGAAACGATATGCGGAAACTGCATAAATATGCGTGACGACAACGGTTACTGCGGTCGCATAACGCGGTACGTCAACTTCTTCGACGAGGCGCAGGGCCGCTGCTTCGTCAGCAGGGACGGCGAGCCGGGGACGGCCCCGACGCGCAAGAGGGCGAAGCGCAGGCAGCCCTCGCGTTACGATCCCGTCCCTTCGGGGATGCAGTACTGCCCCCGCTGCGGCCGGACTCTCCCGAAGGACGCCTTCGGCGCGTGCCTGCGGAGGCCCAACGGACGGGCGTACTACTGCAAGGAGTGCGCGCTGGAATACCAGAAGGAGTACCGGGCGAGGATGCGCGCCCAGATGGGCATCGAGAAGGACAGAAAGAGATGACATGGCGGCAATTTAGATATAGTAGGTAGTTTAGGATGGAAGGGGCCGATAAGCCGCCCGGCCCCGACCTTCCACCCAACGACAATGGAAAGCACAGTTGACGATTTCAGGATACGGGACATAACCGGCGAGCGGTTCGGCAGCCTCACGGCCATCCGCTGGGATCACAAGGGGAAGTACCGCACGTACTGGCTCTGCCGCTGCGACTGCGGGAAGGACTGCATCGTGGCCCGGCAGAACCTGGTCTCGGGGAAGACGCAGAGCTGCGGCCATCTCCGCAAGGAAGTCGGCGGGAGGATCACGAGGGGCAAGTTCCGCGCCGTGGAGCTGACCGACCGGCAGAAGGAATGGATCCTCAAGCACTATATCCACACGAAGAACGACGAGATCAAGGCGAAGTTCGGCCTCTCGGACGGCTGGCTCCACCGCTTCGCCAGGGCCAACGGCCTCTACAAGTCGCCGCAGTTCGTCCGCAAGTGCAGGGAGGATGCGGCACGTGCCGCATACGAGAGCCACAAGCGCAACGGCACGTTCCCACCGAAGGGGTATCGTATCCCCAACTCAGGCGAGGCAGGCTTCAAGCCCGGCACGCCGCGAAAGGAGACGAAGAAGCAGAAGGCCGAGCGCATAGCGAAGGCCGTTGCGACTATGAAGGACATACGGAAGAAGGAGCGGGTACGGATGTACTTCGGCTGGCCGAGGCGCACGAAGCTGGTGCTGGTGCTCGACCCTGACACGCACCGCCGCTCGTGCTTCCGTCACAACCTGCGTGTGCGCGGATATCACGTTGAGAGGGGAGAGGACGTGGCGTACTATGACGAGAACACGAACCGCAGCCATGTGATCGAGAACCGCAAGCCCGGCGAATACGGCTACATATGGTTCGAATACAAACCGATAAGCGAACGGAGATGAGACCGAGAGACTACATCCTGCTGGCACTCGCCTGCGTGGCGGTCGTGGCGTTCTTCTACGCCGTGGTGACTGTCGCCGCGTTCGCCTCGGCCACCTTCGGCCCCTGGGCCGGAGTACTGTTCATCACGGCGGTCTGCGTCGTCGCCCTACTGATACTTGCAATCATAAAAAACGAAACGGATGGTATGGATAGGCCTTGATCCGGGATCGCACACGGGAGTGGCGGTCTGGGACAGCTCGGTGCGCGAGTTCACCGAGATCACATCGCTGCCGATACACGCGGCACTCGAAAAGGTGAAGAACCTTGCGAACTTCTACTCGTTCCGCAACCTCGGCGTGACGGTCGTCTTCGAGGACGCGCGGCAGCGCACGTGGTTCGGACGGAATACGGCTGCGAAAGACCGTGCGCGGCTTCAAGGTGCGGGCAGCGTGAAGCGCGACAGCACCATTTGGGAGGATGCGCTGAAGGACTGGGGCATCCCCTACAAGAAGGTCGCACCGAAGAACAACCTCACGAAGCTCTCCGACGAGGCGTTCCGTCGTCTCACGGGCTGGGCGAAGCGCACCAACGAACATGGGAGGGATGCCGCGATGCTGGTCTTCATGCGGTAAAGCAATTAACACAATGGAACTATGAACAAGAATGTCATATTAGCAAACGCGAAAAGAAAAGCGAAACAAGGGATGCCGCTGACGGCTTTGGAAGCCGACCTTCTTATGCAAGAGGGGTGGACTATTGATACCACCAGGGGCAGACGTAAAAAAGATGCCAAGCCGCAACCCAAGTCTGAAGATATAAAACCCAAAGCCGTGGAAACTGAAATCGCCCCGAACAATATGAACGCTCATACTATCGGGCTATGGAAAAATGGCCGCCGCTTCTTGACATCGCCTATTACAAAAAGCCGCATCCCCAAAAAATGGGCGAGATTGCTTTTTATCCAAAATAAGGGTAAGCGAAAGGATAATAAACAGCCCGACTATATCGGCTACTTTATAGATTCAGATATCAATTACAAAGAAATCAACTACCCATATATAGCCTTGCGCAAAACAATAGAAGACAACTTCGGGAGCGTCGCATATAGCAAGGACGAAGGGCGCGACCTCGCTTCCGAAATCTTCAACTGGATGCGTGATAACGAAGACCTCCTGCTCGACGCGATACACGGCGGCTGGGATTCATCGGGTATCATCTACCGCTTGGAGTATTACTTCAATGAATAAGAAAGCGGACTAATATAAGACAATCAGCGGATTAACCGTTCCGAAAAGACTAAATTACCGACGATGGCAGAACTTGAGAGCATAATGCAGGCGGTGGACGGCCTTCCGTACAGCGAGCAGCGCGAGATCGTGGCGCGGCTCCAGCGGAAGCATCTCGCCATCCTGACGAACCGTCTCTCGCCCCTCGGGGCGGCACGCAACGTGAAGGCCAGCGAGCGGTGGAGGGAGCTGCGCGAGATACTGAGGGAGGTGACCGACGAGGACATCGCAGACCGCAGCCGGAAGAGGCCGGTGCTCACGGCACGATGGTGCGCGGTCACGCAGATGCGGCTCGACGGCTTCACGGGGATGGAGATAGAACGCGCCACCGGCTGGGATCACGCGACCATCATAAACATAGACCGCAGGGTGAGCGACGCGCTGGACTACCCCGCGATGTACCCCGACTTCGTCAACGTGTGGAACAGAATGCAGAGGAGGATGGCGTCATGACCTGGATCACCGACGATGAATACGAGGCGTACCACCGGCAGAAGGCCGCTGCCCGTCGCAACTACATCTGGCGGCTCGTCCGGCAGAAGGGCCTCAACGCCCACGCGATAGGCAAGGGCACTGGCATCAGCGCGAGCGTCGTGCGGCGGTTCCTCCAGGGAGGAGACCCCGGCACACGGACATTTGACAAGATACGGCTGTTTTGTGAACGATACCAGAGACCGAAACGATGAACGAAGGACTATTTACCAGCAAGACGGACGAATGGGCGACACCTGCCGCGACCTTCGCCGAACTCGATGCGGAGTTCCACTTCGACCTCGATCCGTGCGCCGACGCGAACAACCACAAATGCGCCGATTATTACACCAAAGAGCAGGACGGCCTCGCCCAAAATTGGGGGGGGGCGCAGAGTGTTTTGCAACCCGCCCTATGGCAGAGCGATTGCGGCGTGGGTACGCAAGAGCAGCGAAGAAGCCGCGAAGCCGGGCACGCTGGTCGTTATGCTGATACCAGCAAGGACGGACACGGCCTACTTCCACGACTACATTTACCACAAGGCACGCGAGATCCGTTTCATACGCGGACGGCTGCATTTCAACGAGAGCCGAAGCGGGGCGCCGTTCCCGTCTATGATTGTTGTATTTTGACGATATGAGAAAAGAACGAAAAGCCCTGCCCGTTGCCTCGCTTGAATTGAACGCGGGGCAGATTGATTGGCTACCGCGTAACCCACGACAATGGACGAGGGACGATGTGGCAAGGACGGCCAAAAGCATCGCAGAGGATGAGGACTTCTTGGAAGAACGCCCCATCCTCGTAGTGCCTAACGGCGACAAGTTCGTGGTGTTCGCGGGAAACTTGCGGAGCGAGGGCGCGAAGAAGCGCAAGATGAAGGAAGCCCCGTGCGTAGTGTACCTGCCCGAAACGGAAGCGGAACGGCAAGCCGTAATCCGCAGGGCGGCGAAAGACAACGGCTCGTTCGGTTCTTTCGATTGGGACATTCTCGCAAACGAGTGGGAGGGGCCGCTGCAAGACTGGGGCATCAATGTGTGGGGCGATGAAAGCAACCCGACGGATCTCAAACTATCAACAAAGGGCCGCGAAGGGGATGAAGATTACGATGAGTTCGTGGATAAGTTCAAGCAGAAACTTACGACCGACGACTGCTACACGCCGCCCGCCGTTTATGAGGCCGTTCTTTCTTTTGTCGGCAAACTGACCGACTTGAACGGCAAGAAGGTGGAGCGGCCCTTTGTCCCTGGCGGCGACTATGAGGGCTATCCATACACGAAGCGCAGCATCGTAGTGGATAACCCGCCGTTCTCCCTGCTTTCAAAGATTATCCGTTTCTATTGCGGGAGAAACATCCCGTTTTTCATCTTCGCCCCTGCGCTGACTTTGTTCTCGGCCACCGACTGCGATGTGACTTACATAATCTCCGATTCGGATATTGAGTACGAGAACGGCGCGAAGGTACGGACGGGCTTCATCACGAATCTTGTGCCAGATATCCGTATTTGGTGCTGCCCCGAATTGCGCGACGCTATTATCGAGGCGCAGCCCGATGAGGATAAAACCAAGCAGGGCTTCGTATATCCCGACAATATTGTGACATCCGCGATCCTCGGCAAGATAGCAAAACGAAGCATCGAACTGAGGATACGGAAGGCGGCCTGCGAGGCGATCAAACAAAGCGACTCGGCAGAGGAGCAAGGCCGCGCCCTTTATGGGGGCGGCTTCATTATGAGCGACCGAGCAGCCGCAGAGCGAGCAGCCGCAGAGCGAGCAGCCGCAACAAGACTCAACCTTTCGGCGCGTGAAAGGGCGATAATCGAAAGGTTGAACGAGCAAGACAAATAACGGCCAAAAGGGGCGATTTGACACTCCGCACCAACGAGTGGAAGGCAAGCACAACAAATCCATCCAAGTCGCCCCAAATGGCCCAAAATAGACCGATATGGCAAACAAAGAAAACCTTATCCCGCTGAACAAGCGCAGCAAAGAAGCAGCAAAGGTAATCCAAACGGCTGGCGGTAAGGCTCGCGGCAAGCAGCAGCAGGAGGCCAAGACCTTCCGCGAGGCGGCTCTTGTTATGCTGAAAGTGCCGCAGGACTTCAAGTTGCCAAACGGCGAAACCTTACGGGCCACGGCACGGGACGGCGTTGTGCTTGGTATGCTGCAAGCGGCGCAGCGGGGGAATCCGAAAGCGGCGAAATGGCTGGCCGACATCCTCGGCGAATCGTCCATCAATATCAACCTAATGACCGACCCCGACGATAGGCCCGAAATCAATATCGAATGAAGCCGCGAATCAACATAAAGGCCGGCAGCCCGTACCGTCCCCTCTTTGAGCGGGGCGGCACACGCTACAAGGTCATACTCGGCGGGCGAGGCAGCGCAAAGTCGTTCACGGTAAGCACGGCACTGATAGACCGCACCTATGACGACGACGGGACGATACTCTTTACCCGCTATACGCTCGTCAATGCCGAGGTGTCAATCCTTCCCGAATTTGTGGACAAGATTGAACGCTTGAACCTGCAAGCGGACTTCACGAAAAGCGGCAACGACCTGATCAACACAAGGACGGGTGGGCGCATCCTCTTCCGGGGCATCAAGACATCCAGCGGCATCAACACCGCCGCGTTGAAATCCATCCCGAAACTCAAGATGTGGGTTAACGACGAGAGCGAGGAGCTGGTGGACGAGACGGTGTTCGACACGATCGACCTTTCCATCCGCTACAACAACGTGCCAGCGGAAGTGTGGCTCGTGGCGAACCCGCCGGACATCGACCACTTTCTCTACCGCCGTTTCTTCAAGGCATACGGCATCCCCGACGTCTGGAACGGCGTGAAGGACGACGTGACGTACATCCATACCACCTACCTTACAAACCCGCACCTGCCGCCGGAGTACGTGGCCCTCGCGGAAAAGAGCAAGACGGTGGACGTATCGTACTACGAGCATATATGGCTGGGGCACTTCGCCGCGCATAAGGAGGGCCTGATATACAAGGGATGGAACAAGACGACGGACGAGTTCTGGCCTACGCACCTACGCTGCTGGTACGGCGTCGACTGGGGTGTGCAAGACCCGACGGCGATCGTGCGCTGCACCTACGACCCCGACACGGGCATCCTCTGGTTCAAGCAGCTCATGTACCGGGGCGAGTACAACATATCGACCATCGCGGGCGTCATACGCGGTGACATCCTCAACCGCCCGCGCGACAAGGAGATGGGCGGGCACCTGCTGCACTGGGAGAACGCCCAGCTGACATGCGACGGCGAAGCGATAACGGGCGACGTCGGCGGGCAGACCTTCCGCGAGTCGCTGAAACGGCACGGCATCGAAGGCTGGCAGGCGGCAGAGGTCGAGGAGTGGGTCGAGGGCATCCTCCGCTACGACGGCGAGATATACTGCGACCCCGCGAGGCCGGAGAACATCAAGAGCCTGAAAATAGACAATATGCTGTGGGCCATCGAAGCGAACAACCGCGACAAGGTGGGCCGCATCCAATATATGAAATACTTTGACGTCTACTATATCGGCGACGACATCGAGGGCGAGGTGCGGGCATACCGCTGGAAGCAGGCGAAGAACGACAAGACGCGATACATCGACGAGCCGCAGGACGGCGACGACCACCTCATGGACGCCTGCAACTACGCCTGCACGTCACACCTACGGAAACTCGGAATAGCAAACAAACTTGGGGAGAAATAACTATGAGCATTTTCACACGCGGGAGGGACATCAAGGCGATGGAAGCCCGCATCAAGGACATCGAGAAGAAGGGGTACTACACCCCCGACGACAACGAGGCCAACGAGTACCTGCGGCGGCTGCTGTGGGGCATGGCCGGTACCATCCGCTTCGACAGCTTCACGCGCGAAGACCTTTACACCACCTACCGCACGAACAGTGCCGTCTACGGCATCATAGACCGCATAGCGAAATGCGTGGCCGAGTGCGCGAAGTACATCGAACTGCTGGACGAGGATGACGACGTGGTGGAGAACCACTGGATCATGGAGCTGCTGCGCCACCCCAACGACCGCTTCACTATGAGCCGCTTCTTCTATGCCTGGAGCACCAACTACGACGTCTTCGGTGACGCCTTCACCTACGTAGACCGCTACGAGGTCGGGGCGCGGATGGGGAAGATAAAGGGCCTCTACATACCGAGCGGCAAATGGGTGGGCTACGAGAACGGCGGCGTGAAGTTTCCGCTCAAGGGTATGCTCATCAACGGCTCGCCGGAGATACAGAGCATCCCCAACGAGAGCTGGTTCCAGAGCTTCAACTACAACCTTGACGACGAGTCGTTCTTCGGCTTCTCGCCCCTGCTCGCTGCGGCATACGACACCGCCCTGCTCAAAAAGGGCAAGGAACGCCTCAACACCGCGATATCCAACGGCGGCGTGAACGTCGTCATCACCCCTGCGAAGGACAAGGACGGGTTCGTCGTGCCGCAGGCCGCAGCGGAAGTGGAGAAGGAGGTGAACAAGGCCGAGAACGCGAACAAGACCAAGTTCTTCCGTCAGCCCATCGAGGTGCACGAGCTCGGCAGCAAGCCCGTCGACCTTTCCATCCTCGACTCCGGCAAGGAGAGCATCACGGCACTCTGCTTCGCCTACGGCATCCCGATGGACTTGTACTACGGACAATCCAAGTATGAGAACGCGAAGGAGGCGAAGAAGGCCCTCTACGAGAGTGCCGCCCTTCCCCGCGTGAGAATCTTCTGCGAGGATTTCATCGACTACCTCCACCGCAACGCGAAGACCCTGCGCCTGAGGGACTCCGACCTGCGCCTCCACCTGGAGGTCAACACCGACATGATCGACGTCTTGCAGGACGACCCGAAGGACGTGCTCCAGAACCTCACGCTCATGCACGCCACGCTCAACGAGCTGCGCGAGGCATACGGCTACGACCGTCTGGAGGGAGCGGAGAACCCCGGCGGCATCTACGACAAGCCGATGCTCGGCCTCGGCACGATGTTCGGGGACGAGTTCGGAGGCGACATCAACGAAAACAATGCGCAGTAAGGAAACGCCCTGCGACCACTGCCGGATGTTCGACCAATTGCAGCACCCGTTCCTATTTTGCCGGGCCTGCATCAGCAGCGGACGGTATGCGGATGAGCAGCGCAAGATAGACGAGCGACAATGGAGAAACGCAAACGGATAACGCCCGTGCAGAGGGCGCGGCAGAGGGTGAGCAGGGTGAACGCCCTGCACACCGCCGTGTCCTACGAGCGGAAGATACGCACGAACCGCACGAGGGGCATCAAGGCGAGCCTCGACGACCTCATGGAGCGGAAGGTGCCGCCCGTCCTCTGGGCCGACGAGATAGGCTACTCCGAGGCGTGGATGAATCCCTTGCTGACGGACATGTACCTGACGATAGGGCACAAGGGTGCGGTCGAGGTGGCGAACCGCCTGCTGGCGAAGAAGGCTGACACGACGGACGTGTTCACTCGCGCCCTCCTCCAATGGGCGCAGACGTACCTCGGCCAGCGCATCACGCTCATGGGGCAGACGATATCCACATGGCTGCGCGATACCCTCGTGGCGATATACAACGGCACGACGGAGATCGTCGTGGACGGCGTGGTGCAGACCATAGCGAACAGTTCCCTCGGCGTGGAGAAGCTGACGAAGATGCTCTATGCCGAGACGATGAACAAGTGGGACGCGATCAAGATGTGGCAGTGCCGCCGCATAGCGCAGACCGAGGCGATGAACTCGATGAACGTGGCGGGGCTGGAGGCTGCCGAAGCCCTCGGCATACCCTACGAGAAGACGTGGAGTATCAGCGGCATCAACACCCGCGAGACGCACGAGGCGGTGGACGGCATAACGCTGCCCCAGGGCGGCTTGTTCACCGTCGGCGGCTACCCGATGGAGCGGCCTATGGACGATCGGTTCGGAGCACCCGCTGGCGAGGTCATCAACTGCGCCTGCACGCTCATCTATCTCCCTGCCGACAACGGAATTACGGAGATATAGCGCAATCGTTATCTACTATTAGTCAAAACGCAGGTCTTCCCGCCTGCGTTTTTTATTATTGCAAAAAGCGAAACGCGCTATGAACGAAATCCAAACCAAGAACTGCCCTGAGATCAAGGTCTCGCGCGACGAGCAGCACCTCTACGTGGAGGGCTACGGCGCGTACTACGGCAACAAGGACAGATACGCGGACGTGATCGCTCCCGGTGCCTTCGCCGAGTTCCTTGCGTCGGAAGACGCGAAGCGGGCCGTCCTCTGCTGGCAGCACGACTTCTCGCAGCCGATCGGCGCATTCGAGGACTTGCACGAAGACGAGAAGGGCCTCTGGTTCCGCGCGAAGATAGCGAACACGCAGCAGGGCCGCGATGCCGCAGAACTGGTCGAGGCTGGGGTGCTCAATGAGTTCAGCATCGGCTACGGCGTGAAGGAAGCGGAATATCCGCAGGACGATCCCGACGGCGTGCAGCGCATCCTCAAGAACCTCTACCTCTACGAAATTTCCATCGTCACGCGTGCGGCGAACCCGAAGGCTACGCTGACGGGCACCGAGCGCAAGGAGGAGGACGTGGAGGCAAGCGAAGCCCCGGCCCCGGAGCCGGAGGCGAAAGAAGAAGACACACCTAATACAAATCAAAACCTCACCACTGCAATGGAAGAAGAATTGAAAACCAAAGTCGCTGAGCTGGAGCAGAAGCTCGCAGCCATCGAAGGCGACACCAAGACCGAGGAGGCGATCCGCAACCTCGATGAAAGCGTGCAGAAACTGCACGAGGAGATGAAGGCGCAGAACGCCAAACAGCAGACCGCTGGCAGCGCAATCTGCGAGGCCATCAAGTCCGACGAGTTCAAGAGCCTCGTCAAGGACGTGGTCGACGGCAAGCGTGCCTCTGGCCGCATGGAGGTCAAGCTGGACACCAGCGCGATGACCGGCACCGTCCTCCGCTCCCTCACCGATTCAAACGTCTACGCAGACGCGCAGAAGAAGCTCGTCTTTGTCGACAGCATCCGCAAGAAGGATGTACCGCAGGACAAGAGCGTCATCGTCTGGGTCGAAGGTTCCTTCACCGACAACACCAACTATGTGAACGAGGGCAGCGCAATCGGCTCCGCTGACGGCGCATCCGCAAGCGAAGTCACCCGTGGCCTCGCCAAGATTGGAGCGAAACTCCCGTTCACCCGCGAAGTCGCCACCGACCTCGGCTACTTCCTGAACTGGGCACGCGAGGAAGCCATCGCAGCCATCCGCAACAAGGTGGACTACGAAATCCTCAACGGCTCCGGCGCGGACACCAACTCCAGCACCAAGAAGCTGATCTACGGTATCATCGGCCAGGGCTCCACCGCCTTCAACGCCACCACCGCAGGCTGCGCGGGCAAGTTCACCGCCCCCGCCCTCTGGCAGCTCATCGACGCCATCGACGCGCAGATCGACCTCGGCACCAACGGCGCATTCGTGGCCGACACCATCTACATGCACCCGTCCGACTTCGCCATCTACAAGAACATGAAGGACGCCAACGGTCGCCTGCTCTTTGAGTACACCAACGGCGGCTTCTACGTGTTCCTCGGCAAGAGGGTCGTCACCACCAGCAAGCTGAGCGCAGGTTCCCTGCTCGTCGCCGACACCTCCATCTGGGATCTCTACGAGAAGCTGGGCTTCGAAATCGAGATCGAGCGCGTGGCCTCCACCGACAGCTACGTCATGTACCTCCGCTGGAGGGGCCAGCTCGTCACCCCGTCGAACAAGAAGAAGGGTGCCATCTACGTGGCCAGCATCGCAACGGCCCTCGCGGCCATCGCAAAGGGCAGCGGTTCCGGCAGCGGTAGCGGTCAGGGTTAATCGGCTATGAGCGGACGCAAAAATACGACACGCAAAGCGGAGCGACCGTCCTATGAGAATAAGGCGGTCGTTCCCGCAGCGTCCGTGAAGATTCGCGTCATCAAGGCGCACGACGGCCTGCAACGGGGCGAGATTTATTCAAAGCCCTACGAGGTCGCCCGGACAATGCAGGAACTCGGCTACTGGGAAATCATTTGACGAACTATGCGAATCACGGAAATCACACCAAGCACAATCCTCACCCTTGACCGTCTCAAGGCGTATGCGAACATCGTCGACTCTTCGCGCGATGACGAGCTGCGCACCGTACTGATGACCGCCGCCCTGCGCGTGGCGCAGTATGCGGACATCGCCCTCGTGGCGTGCACCGTCGTCGAGGAGTTGGACGGAGGGGGAGAGGCCCAGCTGTGGATGCCGCCCGTGTCAGCTATCGTCAGTGTGGTAGACGCCAACGGCGAGGACATCGCGTCACGCTGCATGGCCTGCGGCAGCCGTATCGTCCTGCCCGTCGGCGGGCACTACACCGTCACCTACACCGTCGAGCCGGAGGAGGCCACCGTGCAGTCCTACGCCCCGCTGGTGTGGGAGATGGCCGTGGCGATCTGGGACGGAAACACCGAGGAGGAAAGCAAAGTCTATCGAAGAATACCGGCTGGATATGTTGTTCAGTGAGAGCCATAACCTGGGAGCAAGGGCATTGCGCGAGACCGTCCGTCTTGTCCGCAGGGACATCAAGGAGGACGACTACGGCGTGCAGGGCGCGGGAGAGGACGTGTGCCTCGGCCCGTTCCCCGCGAGCGTGCAGATGCTCTCCGGCATGGTGAAGATGAACCACTACCAGACCGCCGAGATCGAAGCCTACGAGGTGCGCCTGCGCTACGTGCCGGGCCGCTTCGAGAAGATCGTGTGGCGGGATGCGGAGCTCTCCGTTGACAGCATAGAGGATGTCGGGATGCGTGGCCGCTGGCTGCGCGTCTATTGCAGCAGGAGGGACAAGGTATGACGCAGGACGGACTCTATGTCGACCCCGCCAGCCTGAGGGCCCTCGGCGTGAACATCAACCGCTTCAAGCGTGAGGTGATGCTCTCGTCGCACAAGGGTCTCGTGGCCTACGGCATGCGCATCGTGGCCCGCGCGAAGGAAATCCTCCGCGACAAGGGCAACATCGCCACGGGACTGCTGCGCAACTCCGGCAGGACGGTGGAGCAGGGTGACGGCACGGTGGACGCGGGGTTCTACGCCGCATACGCCGCATACGTGGAGTACGGGCGCAAGGCGGGGGGCATGCCTCCCGTGGACGACATCTACCAATGGATACGCAAGAAGCGCATCCGTCCGTCTTCCGGCGGCAAGGGCGACATGGCCACGCGGCAGCGCAGCCTCGCCTGGGCCATCGCCAAGCACGTCAAGCGCAACGGCACGAAGGCCCATCCGTTCCTGAAGCCCGCCTACGAGCAGTACCGCATGGCGATCGACAAGTTCATGCAGACGAAGGTCAACGAGGCCGTGGACAGATTCAAACCGAAGCAATAGGATATGGCAGCGAAATCAGCGGAAGCGAAACTACGGAAGGCGGTCATCACGGCACTCAAGGCGACGGCCTACCCCGACGACGCCAGCGGTCGCAAGCTGCCCGTCTCTCAGGACGTGCGGACATTCCCGCGCATCGAGCTGACGGACATGACCGAGAGCGGTGCGATAGACAAGGGCGAGGACGTGCGCGAGCTCGGCTTCGTGGTCGAGGCCATAAGCCTCAGCTCCTACGAGGAGGCCGCCCTTCTCAGCGAGGCCGTGGAGACGACGCTCGTGGGGCAGGACACCGTCACGATGACGGGCTTCGCCTCGGTAGACATATACAAGGAACTCGGCACCGAGATCGTTGAGGTCGGCGATGCCGACATACTCATCATACGGCGCAGGACGCAGTACCGCGCCAACGTATCGAAAACAACAACCTAAAATCGAAATACAATGGCAGTAAAATCAGGAAACGCACGCAGGATATACCTGACCGTAGGTAGCGGCAACGGCACCGACACTTGGATCGCGGGCGAGCAGTCCAACAGCGTCGACCTCAACAACAACGCCATCGACGCGTCCGACAAGTCCACCGAGTGGGATCAGTTCATCAGTGGCAACAAGAACTGGACGGCCAACGGCACGTTCAACCTCGACAACTCGGCATCGCAGCAGCAGAAGACCCTTCTCCAGTCGCTCGTCAGCGGCGCGAAGGTCAAGCTGTTCATCGGCGAGCTCACCGGCAGCGGCAGCGGTCGTTCCGACGGCATCGCTGGCGAGGCTATCATCTCGACAATCAGCGAGACCGCAGAGCGCAACGGCATCGTCTCCCGTCAGGTGACCTTCCAGGGCACCGGCGCACCCACTATGGTCTATCCCGCATAGAGACATGGTGAATCCGAGACAGACGATCACGATACAGGGCGAGGGGGTGGAGTTACTTATCACCCCCTCCATGTATAGGGCCGCCCTGACCCGTGGCATGGACTTGACGCTGGCCGACGGCGCGGACACGGCAGAGGTGTGGGACATGTACGTCAAGCACGTGTATCTCGCCTACCGCAACGCGATGGAGGTGGCGGCCTTCGACGGGAAGCCCGCACCCCTGCGCACCTACGACCTCGCAGACTTCGAGGCGTGGGCCGCTGGCGAAGGCAAGGCCCGGTTCGTCGAGCTCATGGGCGTGATCGTGTACCTCCGCACCGGCAAGACCATCGAGGAGCTGACTGCGGAGGCGCAGAGTAAAAAAAAACCGAAATCCTCCGCAATGTTTCGTTCCTGGTTGCGTGGGAGCCGATCAGGGACTGGCTCATAGGCTGGTGCGGCAAGACGGAGCGCGAGGCCGAGACCACCGGCTGGGTGGAGCTCAGGGCCTTGACGAAGGCGAAGGACGCGCAGCGTCACGACGCATGGGCGAGGGCGAGGATGATAGCACACTGGGTCTATCTCTCGATACCCGCCGCAAAAGGAACGCACAAGGAGACCGACCCGCGCAGGTTCTATCCCCTGCCCGGTGACAACGAGACGATGGACGAACCGACCGTCATACACATCACTGACGGGGACATCAAAGAACTGAACCGCATTAAATCAATGATACGATGAGCCTTCTCGGCAATATATGGGTCAAGTTGGGCCTCAAGTCCGACGACTTCAACAAGGGCCTCGACAACGCCGAAAAGAAGTCCAAGACCTTCGGCGAGACGATGCGCGGCGTGGCGGCGAAGGTCACTGCCGTGGTCGCCGCTTTCAAGATGCTCGCCGGGACGGTCAAGACCATAACCAACTTCGAGGCGAGCGTCTCCAAACTCGCTGCCGTCCTCGGCACGACGGTCGACAAGCTGGGCCGGATGACGGACTCGGCGATAGAGTTGGGCCGCACGACGCAATACACCGCCAGTGAGGTGGTGGGCCTACAGACGGAGCTCGCCAAGCTGGGCTTCGCCGAGCCTGAGATACTTGCGATGCAGGAGAGCGTGCTGAAGTTCGCCGCTGCGGTAGGAACCGACCTGCCGAGCGCGGCGGCACGGGCAGGCGCAACGATGAGGGGCTTCGGCCTCACGGCAGAGGAAACAACCGACATGCTGAACGTCATGGCCGTCTCCACATCGAAGTCGGCTTTGTCGTTCAATTACCTCGACAGCACCCTCGGCAAACTCGTTCCCGTAGCCAAGTCCTTCGGCCTCAATACCGAGGGCACGATTGCGTTGCTCGGTACGCTCGCCAATGCGGGCATCGACGCAGGCAGCGCGGGCACGGCCCTGCGCAACATAATGCTGAAGCTGGCCGACAGCAGCAGCGACCTCAACAAGCAACTCGGCGGCCAGCCCAAGACGACCGAGGAACTTATCAAGGCTTTCGAGAAACTGCGGGAGAAGGAGATAGGACTGGACGAGGCGGCGAAGCTGGTAGACATGCGCAGCGCGTCAATGTTCCTCACGCTGGTAAACGGTGCAAGCGACATCAACGACCTATACAAGGAACTCGGCAACGCCAACGGTGCGCTCGACGAGATGTACGAGACGATGACGCACAACGTGCAGGGTGCGGTCAAGGAGGTGCAGAGCGCATGGGAGGGATTCATCCTCTCGCTTCGCGGCTCGACGGGCATCCTCTACACCGTGCTGACAAACGTCCGCGACCTCATCGGCGAACTGAACTACGCATTGTTCCAGAGCGCAAAGGAATCGACGCAGACCAGCCGCTATTACGACGAGCTGTCGCGCAGGATCGCCGAGACGGGTGACAAGGCCGGAGCCCTGGAGATAGCGTACAAACAACTGCTCGGCACGGCGCAGGCGAAGGTCGCAGACCTCGAAGGGAAAAGCGCACTCGGACGACTGCTGAACCATGACTCGCTGGAAGAGGCGAAAGCCGAAGTCACCGGCTTGACCGCCGCCTACAAGCAGCTCAAGGGCGAGCTCGCCGCGCCAAAGAAAACCACAACCGCCCCCGCCCCCGGCGGTGACACCGGCGACGACCCCTTCGCCGCGTTGCTGAACAGCATCAACAAGGACAAGACGAAGGACAAGACCGACGCCCTCGCGGAACTCAACAAGGAGGTGCGCGAATACGCGCAGGAGGTGAAGGACGCCAACGACTATGACGAGGCGATGCGCGAGACGGGCCGTCAGCTGCTGGAGCAATGGGAGGAGGCGCATCCCGCCATCGACAAGACGACGCAAGACCTCATAGCACTCGGCAACGCCACCGCTCAGGTCGTGGAGAAGGGCGAGAAGATGAAGCAGCAATGGGAGGACATCTGCGACGACATGGCGGATGCCCTGCGCAACGGCGTGGTCAGCGCATTCGACGAGCTGGCCGAGGCAATCGGCTCCGGCGATTGGGACATATCGGCACTGCTGAAAGCCCTGCTCAATCCCCTCGCGGACACCGCCATCAGCGCGGGCGTACTCGTCAGCGGCATAGGCACCGCCATTGAAGGATTCAAGAAAGCCCTCACGACACTCAACGGCCCGGTAGCGATCGCTGCTGGTGCCGCACTTATCGCGGCAGGCGTGGCGGTCAAGGCCGGACTCGCGGCACTCGCTTCAAGTGGCAGCAAGGCAACCGGCACACCCGGCGGCTCCGACTCCTATTCCTACGCAGGAGGCTACGGCGTGACGCTGCCGCAGGGCACGGGCCAGATGGAGCTCGTCGGCACGGTGACCGTCAAGGGTCAGGACTTGCAGATAGCATTGGACAACTACAACCGCAACAGAGGGAGGTAGGGCTATGGCATACGGACTGCTGCTATACAAGGAACTGACGACGCCCTACGGGACGCAGCGCATAGAGATACACAAGGACGGCTTCTCCGGCTCGGCGGTGGAGATCGCCGGACTGCACAAGGACGGCATCACGATAAGCAAGGACAGCGGCAGCCTCACGCAGCCGATAACCACGTCCGTGCTGACGATACGCCTTTCGGACTGCGAGGAGATTGACTACTCGCAGTTCTTCACTCCGAATGCCACACTGTTCAAGGTCATTTGGAAGACGCGCATCACGAGCTCGTGGGAGACGCGCTGGACGGGCTTCATCACGCCGGACTCCTTCTCCGAGAACCTCTCGTATAGGGACACCCTCACGTTGACGGCACGGGACAACCTGGGCCGCCTCAACGACTACAACTTCGACCTCGCAAAGGGGCAGATGCTCACCGTCAGGGCTATCCTCAACGCCGCGATGACGAAGGCGGGCGTGGCGATGTCGCTGACCTACACGACCACGAAGGTGGCGAGCACCCCTTCTGTGACGCTGGCGGTGGACGGCCTCGTGAACACGACGCTCCTTCAGGGGATGACGTGGCACGCGGCGGTGGAGCTGCTGCTGACGGGCCTCGGCATGACCCTCGCGTGGAACGATGCCAATGCTTTCGAGGTGCGCGACATCTCGCAGGCTCCTGCCAGCACGCAGGGCGCGTTCTTCATCAACAAGAGCGGCTTCAGGCAGATACGGCCCGCATGGAAGAACCTCACGGTCAACCAGAGCTACGGCCTGCGCGACAACTTCTACGACGGGCAGTTCAGCAAGGCCGACGTGGGCGGCACCGGCCCGTCATACAGAACGTTCACCATACCGTCCGGGAGCCTCTGGAGCGGCAACCTCACGCTGCTCAACCCGTACAACGGTGCCGCGTCACCCTATGAGACACTGTTCCTCCCCGTGGGGAACGAGGATGACATCGTCAACAAGATGACCTACTCGCAGCACGTGCCCTCGCTCAACCGGGCCGTGACGCTATCGTTCAACGTGTCCAACTCCACGTGGAAGGGCAACAACCTCTCCAACGCGATCTGGGCGCAGAAGAAGATACAGACGGGGACGAGCCAGGGGCAGGCCGTCAAGAACGAATACTCGCTGCGCTACCGCCTCAACGTGTTCCTCACGACGGGCGGCACGAAATACATCCTCCGCGAGACATGGGAGGTCTACGACCCGTCGTCCACGAGCTTCTGGCTCAACCCCTATCTGTTCTTCTCCCTGCCGAATACGAGCGAGGGGGTGAACATGGATCAGGAAGTCAAGATATACATCGGCGAGCTGCCGGGAGCGGGCACCCTCGAGGTGGAGCTCTACGAGCCTCTGGCGTACATCACCGACGACGGGACGCAGGGCTGCATCACCTTCTCAAACCCCAACGACTATGGGCGCATCACCGACCTCGCCCTTACGGTGGACGAGGGAATCGCGGGCCGCTCGAAGCTCATATCCATCAACGCCGCGCACAACGTGCAGGAGCAGGTGTCCGCAGAAATCGGACAAGTGCCGACGGGCAGGGGTAACGCCCTGCTGTACCTCGGCGGTCTATTTTACTCGGATTCCGACAACACGCCGCTAACGGGCTTCGCAAGGGCGCAAAACGGGACATCCTACGACCTTTTGGAACTTGTGGCACGAGAATACATCTCGTACCAGAACGCGGCCTACGACGCCCTTTCCGGCTCAATGATGGGGCCTGCGGCGTTCCGCTTCGACAAGGGCGTGAGCATCGACAGTCAGGCGTACCGCATCGTCGGCGCGAGCCTTGCCATACTGAGCAACACGTTCTCGATGCAGCTGCTCCAGCAGGAGGCCGACTTTGATACGACGGACTATACAATCGAGACCGTCGACAACGAGGGACGCTACGGCAGGACGGGCGGCGGCAGCATAGGGCAGGGCTTCCAACCGTCGGGTGGCGGCGACCGCTTCTTTGAGGCGATACCGGGCAGCGGCAGCGGATCGGGCGACATCACGGGGGCGAAGGCACTCTACGACCTTTACATCATCCAGGAGGAAGGCAGCGGCTCAGGCTCCGGCGAAGTGCTGAAGAACACGACAGACATCCTCAAGCATCTCTCGCTCCAGGTCGTAAGCCCCGGCACGGCAAACGAGAGGACGGTGCTGGTGAGCGACATCGACTTCGCATCGATGCTGGGTGTCTCGGCTGGCGGCATCGGCACGGACGAAGGCGGCGGTGGCGGGTATGGCGTAGAAAGTATCACGACCCGCCAGGACGGAACGATAGACTTCTTGTTTTCCAGCGGAGACATAACGACGATAGACCTGAACCACTCGCATGACGGTTTACTGCCGGAGGTGACATCAACGGACAACGGGAAGATCGTGAAGGTGGTGAACGGGGCGTGGGCTCTTGCAACGGAATCGGGAGGGAGCGGCACGCTGACGGGGATCACGATGAACGGTGGTACGGTGCCGGTCGCCGATGGCGTGGCCGCACTGACCCTCTATGTGGGGACGACGCCGTTGCAGGCATCGTCGCAGCAGCAGGGACTGACCGGGATATCGTCATTCAAGCTGTCCGCTTCCGAGTCGCTTGTCGAATGGGATGCCGTCAACAGTGCGTGGCACTTCAACGGCAATCTCTACGCCGACGGATGGGTGTCCGCTGGGGGCATAGGCAACGACTCGTCGGGAGGGTATGGCGTCGAGAGCATAACAACACGCCAGGACGGGACGATAGACTTTGTCTTCACGGGAGGCGACATAACGACGGTTGACCTGAATCACACGCATGACGGACTGCTGCCGGACGTTACATCTTCCGACAATGGGAAGATCATGCAAGTCGTGAACGGAGCGTGGTCTCCCGCCACGATGGCAAGCGTCCCGACATTCTATGTCGGCACGTCCGACCCGTCCAGCGCGCTCGGAAACGACGGCGACGTATATCTTAAAACCGCGAGTTAGCTATGGCTACGATAACTGACACATTGGTTGTATGCCCATCCTCGTACGACACTACCGACTATCAATGGAGGCATGAGGAGAACCTTGACAACGGCTACACGCCTTCGTCAAGCACTACGGTCGCCACGATATACGCCACAACCGGGCGCAACGCCGAGACGTGGATATACTACATATTCGACACATCTGCCATACCTGCTGGCGCGACAATCGTATCCGTCGCATGTACGGTGAAGGCGCGTTCTTACGGCTCGTCCATAACGACGAGGACGGCGCAGATGTATTCCGGGTCAACCGCTAAAGGGAGTGCGACCGCCCTCGGAACCAATGCCAACACCGTCAGCACCCTGAATGTCGGCAGCTGGACTCTCGCTGAGCTGAGCAATGCGAGGATAAAGATATACGGGCAACGCGGTACCGCCAATACTACTGCCACGAGCCATTGTTTGGAGTTTAGAGGTGCCACCTTGACGATTACATACTCGTACGAAGCGGCAGGGCAAGACATCTTCGTCAAGCAGAATGGCACCTGGGAAGCGGTCGACAGCATCTTCGTCAAGCAGAACGGCGCATGGGTTCAAGTGGATGAAATGTACATCAAAGATAACGGAACGTGGAAAAGTTAGAATAATATGGCAAGAAATACACTATACCCCTACGGAACTGGTGGCGAAGTGCCAGCAGGGATTCCGATTATCAATGACATCACGACTGGTGGCGCTGACAAGGCACTGTCTGCCGAGATGGGTAAATACCTCGGCGAACTCATCGACGAGCTTCCACGGTTCCCGCTTGAGTTCGGCGACGTGGACGAGGACGGCATCTTCCTCGTGGACGAATCGCTGAACATAGGCGTGGTAATAGATAGTGACGGTTTGACAGCGATAAACTCTGTAGAATTGGAGGAATTATAAATGGGAAAGGCATTCGTTGTACCAAATGCTGATTACAGCGCGAAAAATCTCGGAAGGGTGACGCCGACCGGGACAGTACCTATCGAGGAGATAACCATCAGCGGCCCGACGTCGGTGAACTCTTTCGGCAGATTCTCGGCCAAAATCTCGCCGATTTTCTCAACCCAGCGCGGGTTGATATGGAGCATCGAAACGGGGGCGAGCTATGCCGAGATTGACCAGAACGGCAATCTGACCGTATTGCCCGGAACGAGTTCGGCGGCTGTGACCATTAAATGCGAATCGTCTTCCAATTCGGATGTCTTTGCCACGAAGCAGGTCACCGTAACGGCAGGCGCCATTGTCTATTACGACTACATCACGACGGATGGAACGGACTTCGTCGTCATGCCTGGTTTGGCTATGAAATATAACTCCGTGCTCACCGCGAGGGTGACGCTGGGCACCGCTAACCAGTACACCTTCCTGGCGAAGAACGGAACACAGCCGACGCTCGGCTGCTATTGCTCGAACACGAACAAGGCATCTGCCGCTATTGGCGGCGGGGTGCCGAAATTCACCGACCGGGACGGCAGCATCGTCTACCGATACGTGTTCACCACGTCTTCCGTCGCGAATGAAAGCGACGCATCGATATATCTCTATAACGACAAGACCGATGCTTTTCTCGGCAGCGAGACTGCCCAAAAATGTTATATCAACTCCGCATTCTTCATCTTCCGATGGGGCGAATGTGCGCCGAATGCGACCCCGTCCTACGATGCGCCTGCCAACACTCCAGCCGGAGCGAGGTTCTACGGTGTCACCGTAGTTGACGGTAGCAGCACCATAATAGCGAATTACAGGCCGTGCACTTATAATGGTGTCCCCGGCTTATATGATACTGTTGCAAATATCTTCCGTGGTGGGTTCCTCGGAACCAATGGAATAACCGCAGCAAACGAATAATTATGAAGCAGGTACAAATCAAATACGGGGGTTCCCCCGCCGCGCCGAGGGTCAACGAGGATTCGTTCTACCCGAACATCGACGACACCTACACTGAGTTTACGTACTACGGCGACCGTCTTGCCATCCATACGAAGCAGCAGACACTCGGGATCAAGAGATGGACGAACCTGCCGTCAGGCAGGCAAGGGATGGCGATCTACGGCAACAAGCTGTTCCGCATGTCGGCCGCGTCGAGCAGCACCACGCATTATGTCTACAGCATCGGTGACGGCGGCACGCTGACCGAGGTCGGCTCGTTCACCTGCTCGACATCCGGGCACTCCAATGCGCTGCAATTCGCACCGACGGTTGAGGGCAGCAACGCCTACCCGTATCTGTACGTCTCCGACACCGACGGCTCGTGCGTCGTGTTGCAGATAGCGGCAGATTACTCCGCTACGCAGGTGCAGAAGATCACCGTCTCGACGGGATGGCAGGTGCTGATCGGAGACGACGGCTATATATGGGCCGTGGCCGGAGGCGGCACGTCGTTGAGGTTCATAAGGTACCGTAAGGTGCCCGTCTCGGAAGGCTCCACCGTCGCATTGACGGCAAGCGACATACTTGAAGAGATGGTGGTCGAGGAAAAATTCGACTCAGACCTCTATACGTTCCAGGGAGCCAAATTCAAGTTCGGAAAGGCTTGGCTCCCCATAGGTACGGACGGCGCAGGCAAGAAAAGGGCGTTGTTCGTCTACGACCTTGCCGAGAGGAGGACGCTGGCCAACATAGACCTGTCACAGCTGAACGTCGAGTTCGAGGACTGCGACTTCTGGGACAATGCGCTGATCATCGCCTGCTACGAGGCGAACACATACATACTTAGATTTTGAGAAATGCCTTACGACAGTACCACCGGGATAGTCAGCATCGACACGTCGACGACGCCGCACGAGGGTGTCAGCGTTTACGACGTCCAGCGTGCGCTCGGCGACGGGCACCGGGACGTCGGGAGTCTGTGCACAAGTGCGAAGATCAACACGTGGGCAAAATACAAGCCCTATCGCTCGGGCCTGCTTTATACGAGTGCCGAAGCGAGGGCGGCTGCCCATTATGGGTTGAGCATAGACGTGTTCACCAGCCTCGGCACCCCGTCGACCGCTAACTCGTTCCTTGCGAAACTCGTGGCGGGCGAGCTCGAATGGCAATACCTCAAACCAAGAGGGCAGGGAGGCGGCACCGGCGGTGCCAACGAGTGGTATCGCCTCCTTGACTTCAACGGATACAACCGCAATGCCGTATGCCCCGTCGGCGATGTCTACCCGGTCACCGTATTCACCAACGGCTCCGGCACCATCGCCTGGGACTTGGTGGGCAGCCTGCCGTCTGGCAACATCTCGCTCGGAGACCTCACCGTCGGCGGCGAGCCGCTGACCTCTTTCTACCTGGGCGTGCTGCTTTACCAGACCGACTCGAGGTATCACATCGTGACGTCCACGACCACCCTGGGGCAGGGGGACGTCCAGATTGCGCTGACGGGGATCCCATCATCGGAAATGGGCACGTGGTATGCTTACCCGTTCTTCTCGTCAGTACAGATCTCGTTTGACGGGCAGACCGGGGCCGGGGTATATTGCTCGGCCGGATGGGCCAAATACGAAGTGCTGACCTTCCGGGACTCGTCGAGCATGCTGACCGTCTCGGTGTTCGCCGCTTGGAACTCTTCCCATACGGAAATCCGTTACCAAATCTATGCTACAAACCTGGGCTCAAGCCAGGCGACGCTGGAAGGCTTGACAGTGCACCTGAGGAAGAACCAGGACGGCTCCACCCCTCCCGTCAGCGGAAGCGACCTGCTGCAAGTGGCATTGGGCTCCATCGCCGTGCCTGCGGCGTCGGGCGGCACCCCCGGCGAGTACATCTCAAGCGTAAGAACCGCCAGCTACAGCGGCTCGGATTACCAGTCGTACATCTATTGGATGGGCGCGGATGCGACCGGCGTGGCCGCGACATACCTGCCGGTTGAGGAAGAGCCTGAAGGAGAAAGATCATAAAAAATATATGAAGTGAAATGAAAACAAGAGACGCAAAAGCGATTGCCAGGGTGCTGGCTGGCATCCGCATCAACAAGATCGCAGACCGCGAAGTGAAGCAGACCCTCATCAATGACTATCTGTACCTGCGCAGGATCGTCAAGAAGTTCGACGAAGACTGGCAGGAGATAGTGGCCAAGTTCCAGAGGGACTGGGCCGAAGAGATACCCGTCGTGGATCGCCTCCGCAAGGAGGGAAAGCCGCTGGACGGGCACGAGGCCTATGTCCGTGCGGAAAGGGATGCCAGCGACATGCGCCAGGCCCTTGAGTCCACCGAGGTGGAGACCCTGATCAAGTCAGTGCCCATGGACGCCTTCGTCGAGGCTCTCGGCAACGACGGGCTTACTTTCGAAGAACTCGCCATCCTCGAAGATGGTGGCGTGCTTGAATAGTTAAAAAAGGAGGAATAAAAATGAGCAATGGAATCTCATCAACAGTGTTGCCGTTGAGGCTTCTCAGGGGCGTTACCCGTACCATTACGCTTACCATTTATGCCGGTGACGGGGAGACGCCTGTCGACCTCACGGAAGCGGAAGTGCGCGTCGTGGTGTTGAGGGACGGCACGTGCGATACGTATGAACCGACCATCCAAATATCCGGGGCACATCACAACGAGGTGTCGTTCACGTGGCCTGCATCGCGCCAGCATTGCGGAAGGCATACCATCGACATCGTCGGCGACTTCGGCGAGACGGGGGTGTCACGCACGAACTGGCATGGCCCGAATGGCATCGAACTCGTAGAGTGGAGCGAGCTCGCCTCCATGCCCGAAGTGCCGAGCCTCGATGTGTCACCCGTGGATCTAATCGGGGAGATGGAGGTGGCACCGTCGGCGGGATCTGGCAGGGGGACGCCCTCCCGCGTGCTCGTTTCGTCGAAAACATCCGTGCCGCCGGAGACAAGTTCCTTGTCGAAAGCGGACATGGCGTCCACTCTCGGCATAAGCGAAGCCGACATCGACGCCCTCATGGCGGGGAGCTATACCACCATCGTATTCGGCAATATCGTGGGCACGATACTGAGTGTCGCGGGTGGCAAGTGCGAGGTGGCCGTCAACCATAAGGTGTATGCGCTGTATGGCGGGGGAAACTACCGCTGGGCGACTTTCGGCATCGACCTCCTCTACGCGGAGGACAGAACCAAGAAGGTCGACACCATCACAACCTTGTTGGACAACCGTTATTACCCGAGCGTGCCTGGGGTCTATGGCTTTGTGAAACCTACCGTAGCGAGCGCACAACCCGCCGCCGGACTCAAGCCCGGCGTCCTCTACCGTCTCGGCGAGCTGGAAGGAAATGAGGAGATAACGCTCGCTACGCCTGACGATGCGAATGTCGAAAACGAGTACAAGCTGACCTTCGATACGGGCTCCACGGTGCCGGATATCACCTGGCCGACGGGCATCACCTGGGCGGGCAACTGCCTGAGCGATGGGGCACCGGCACCCCATGCGAACAAGCACTACGAGGTGAGCATCGAGGACGGCATCGGACTTATATTGGAGGTATAGCGATGAGCAGGTTCCGACGCAGGATCATGGCGGCACTTGCCGCGAAGGAACTGCCTGCCGCATACCGCAGGCTGACCGGCATCATCTACGACGGGAATGTCTACTATGCTACGTCGTTGAGGCTGGAAGGAAGCGACACCCTGCGATTATCATTCATGGCGACCGCCAACTGCAACGTCATCGGGTGTTACACCACGAGTTCCGCTACGACCAACTATTCGTTGTATGTGTCGACTACGTCCGGGAGCAAGTATCTGCGTTACGGCGGTGGCACGTACAACAGTTACATTGCTACTGACACCCGCTATGACGTTGTCATCACCCCTACGGGATGCGACGGCATGAGGGTGGATTCATCGTGGAGTGCCAAGACCTTCACCGCCGTCAGCGACATGCTCATCGGCTCCACGTCCGTCGGTGCGACGAGCGCAAAACTGACCGGCACTCTGTACGGCGACATCGAGGTCGTCGGCAGGGCGGTTTTCATCCCCGTGGAGCGCATCTCCGACGGGGAGATAGGATATTACAACACTGCGGACGGGTCGTTCCTCGAAAACCAGGGGAGCGGCACGCCCGTCAAACTCGGATACGCCTGACATGACAACTTTCGCCCTCATCTCGACAATAGCCAGCCTCATCCTCTTCGGGGGATGGCTGGCCCTCTCCGCTCACCGCTTCGGCTGGCTGGGTTCCTACAGTGCCTATGCCAGCAAGTGGACGGAGGCCGTGCCTCTGGGCAACCACACTTGCCTATGGAGCATCGTGACGATCCTCGTGGCGATGCTGCTCTGCCCCGCCATGATCGAGGCCGGGGACGAGAGCCCGCTCCAGGTGCTGGGTTTCGCTGCGCCGGTCTACCTCGGCGTCGTGTCGTTCACGCCGAAGTGGGAGACGGACAAGCGGCAGAAGCGCGTCCATGTAGCAGGCGCATTGATCTGCGCCGTGCTCTCGCTGCTCTGGCTCATATTCGCGCTCCGGCTATGGTTCTACCCCGTGATCGCCTTCGCACTTGCGCTGGCGGTCTCGCTGATGAGCGGGACGCTCCGAAGGTCGTATGTCTTCTGGGGCGAGCTCGCACTGTTCGCGGCGGTCTATGCCGCATTAATAATTGGAGGATTTTGACCTATGGAAGAAACGATGATGATGCCCATGTGGGTAAATGTGTTTATCGGTATCGTTGCCGCTCTCGGAGGCTGGGAAGCGATCAAGTACATCCTCTCGCTGCGTGCCAACCGCCGCAAGGAGAAGGCTGAGGCTGGGCAGCAGGAGGCTCTCGCGGGGCAGTCGGACGCCGACCTCCGGCAAAAGGAGTTGGAACTGCTGAACCAGATCGTCGAGACAACGAAGTCGCAGTACGGGGAGTTGAAGCAGCGGTACGACGAGCTGCTTGAGGAACGGAAGGACGACCGCAAGGAGATGGATGCGCTGCGTAAGGAGGTCGCGGAACTGAAACTCGCCCTCGCCGAGCAGGAGCGCAAGACCAGCGGGCTGCAACGTGCCTTCACCGAGAGCGAGACGCGGCGGCTTGAGGCCGAGCGGTACTTCTGCGCCTTCGAAAACTGCACGAAGCGGCAGCCTCCCTTCGGCACTTACAAGCCGGAGATCGGCGACTACGTTTCCATCAATGACGATGTGGCCGCCGTGCAAGCCAAGGAGCGCGACAAAAAAGGCCGCTTCAAGAAGAAGGCAGACGAAGGGAAGATGGAGGACTGAAGTATGGCAAGTTTCGACAAATATGCACCTAAGCTCAAGAGGTGGGAGGGGGGATTTGCTAACCACCCCAACGATCCGGGGCACGAGACAATGTGCGGCGTGACGCTCGCCACGTTCCGCTCGTGGTACGGAGCCGACAAGACCGTCGAAGACCTGCGCCGCATGACCGACGCGCAGTGGAGGCACATCATGAAGACCGGCTTCTGGGACAAGTGCTGGGGCGATCAGATCAGCAGCCAGGCCGTCGCGGAGCTCATCGTGGACTGGTGCGTCAACTCCGGCACGGGCATGATACGCAAGGTGCAGGAGATCGTCGGCACGAAGGTGGACGGCATCGTCGGGCCGAAGACCGTGGCGCAGATCAACGCCGCGAGGGCGCAGGTGCTCCACTACAAGATCAAGGCGGCGAGGGCTGCATGGTACGCCCAGCTCGTCGTGAACCGTCCGAGCAACATCTCGTTCTATGACGGCTGGATGAACCGGCTCGCATCCTTTACCTATCGATGAAACCGCATCACTATATACTCATCGGGGCGGCAGGCGTCGCGCTGCTCGCCATAGCGTTCCTTTTGGGCCGCGTTACGGCCCCTTTGCCGCCCCCTGAGCCCCTTTCACGCGATACGGTAACAGTTACCCATACGGACACGATAACCCGCGAGAAGCCCGTCTATTACGCACGCACGGTGACCGACACCCTGCGCCTTGTCGTGCGTGATACCGTCCGGCAGCAGGACACGCTCTACTTGGCGGTCGCGCGTGAGCAACGGGCCTATCGAGACACGTCCTACGAGGCGTGGGTCTCCGGCGTGCAGCCGTCCCTCGACAGCATCCGCATCTATGCCCCGGTTCGGTGTGTTACGGTCACGGAGCGGGTGCCGGTCAAGGTACGCTCACGCTGGGGGCTGGGCGTGTCGGCAGGCTACGGCGCGTCGATGGCTCCCGACAAGACGGTCGTCCTCTCGCCGTTCATCGGTATCGGCGTATCATATAATTTCCTAACTTGGTGACATGAAGTATGTCACCTTATCGGACATGGCCCGCACGATACGGGCCAATATGTGGAAGATTCCGCGGGACATCGACTTCGTTGTAGGCGTTCCGCGCTCCGGCGTGATGTGCGGAAGCATCATTGCAGAGTTCATCAATGTCCCCCTCATAGATGTAAACAGCTTCGTTCACGGGGCAGCGCCTACTGGCGGCTGCCGCCTGCGCTTTCACCACAAGAGCGGACGGGCTGTGCCTCGCGTCCTCGTCGTGGATGACACCGTTTCGACTGGTGGCCAGCTACGCATGGCAAAGGACAAACTTGCACACTTGGCCGGACAGTATGAGTTCATCTACTGCGTGGTGTACCGTGAGGGGCATGGCGAGGGCGCGGACATTTGGTTGGAGGATGTACGACAATATACGGGTGGCCGCATCCCCTTTGTCCTTTATGAGTGGAACATCTTTCATCATGGCGACACGGTCATGGGACAATCTCTGTACGACATAGACGGGGTGTTCTGCGTCAATCCTCCAGACGAGAGGACGGGACAGCAATACCTCGACTACATAGCCAACGCCACGCCGCTATTCACGCCGACGAACAAGGTGGGAGGCATCGTATCGTACCGCCTCGCAAGGAACGAGGACATCACGCGGCGGTGGCTTGACGCGCATAACATAAGGTACGGATCGCTGACGCTGTTCCCGGCGCAGACATACGAAGCACGGGCGGCCAGCGGCATCGGCCCTTCGGCGTTCAAGGCCCGTATCTACAACGAGGCTACGTGGGCGGCGCTGTTCGTCGAGAGCGAGGAAGGGCAGGCCCGGCGCATCCATGACCTGACGGGAAAACCAGTCCTTTGTGTCGCAACAAACGAACTCTACGCATGACGGCAGCCATCGTCCACTACAACACTACCGAACTGACGGGGGCGCTGGTGCGTAGCATCCGCAAGTGGTCGCCCGGCCTTGCTGTCTGTATATTCGACAATAGCGACAGCAGGCCGTTCCCTGCTACGGATGGCGTGACGGTCTTTGATAATACACGGGGGCAGATAGTGAACTTCGATGAACTGGTAGCGCGTTATCCTCATAGGCATGGCACTATCAACGGCTACGCCAGCGCCAAGCATATCGCAAGCGTGGATGCTCTGTTCGACCTTCTGCCGGACGGCTTCTTATTGCTGGATTCCGATGTGCTGCTGTGCCGCGATGTCATTCCGCTTTGTGACACGGGTGCAGCATGGTGCGGCTATTCCGAGCAGAGGCCCGACGCATCGTGGCATCGTCCCCGTCTGCTGCCGTACTGCCTTTGGCTCAATGTGCCGATGCTGAGAGCGCACGGCATCCGCTTCTGGCATGACGGCATGGTTGACTGTCTGGATGGGGAAAGCCCGTATTACGACACGGGAGCCTCGCTGCTGCATGACTGCCGGGAGGTCGGGCTGACGGGACGGCAATACGACATCTACGAATATATCGTACACTTCGGACGCGGCAGCTACGGAGGCCGCATCTATAACGAATGGCTGAGAAACAACCGACATCTATATGAGTAAGAATCCCATTTTGGTAGTCATCCCGTACCTCCCCGGAGCGGGGCAGGGCCGCGAGATAGAGTATGCCGTAGCCGGATGGCGGCGGCACTTCAAGGATGATTTCACCCTCATAGCCGTGGGTGAGGGCGTGACGGGCAACGTGCCGGAAGGCGTCGTGCCCATAAACTCCCCCAGGGCCGCAGCGATACCCGGCATGTATACGCAGCACCTCGACTACGTGAGCTGCTTCCGCAGGGTGCGCGAGGCGTTCCCTGATAGCACGGGCTTCGTCCGCGTGGCCGACGACTGCTACGCCGTGCGGGACTTCGGCATGGACGACATCCTCGCCCCTAAGACGATCGGCGAGATCGGCTTCAACTCCATCGCCGTCCCCGGCTCGTGGCAGGGCGACAAGCAACGGACACGGGTTGCGCTCGTGGCTGGAGGCTACACGACGCACAACTACACGACGCACCTGCCGCAGTGGTTCGAGTGGGACAAGCTCGCTGCGCTGTGGGAACGGTACGGCATGGACAAGACCAGCTACGTGGATGAGGATCTGTACTATAATATCTACGAGGGCGACCGCGCAGCTATCAACGTCCACACGGAGGAGCAGCCGTACAAGTGCGGCATCTACCGCGCAAACCCGCGCATAGACTATATCGAGGGCTGCATCGGCAAACGCATCTGGATAACCAACTCGCCGGAGGGCTGGGTGCCGCAGCTCGACATGATTTTGAAAAAGTACTACTTCGACGAGGGGGACTGGGTCTGGACGAACCGCGCTGAGTAGACCGTCCGCATAAATACGGGGATGAAGGTCGCTCTTCTGGGCGACTTTTTTCGTGTCAAGACTAAAATAATTTGTAAAAAAGTTTGCAAATACAAAAATAGTTTGTAAATTTGCGGTGTAATCAAAACACAACGGACATGAAAACGATCAACCCACGCAAGCAATGGTTCACATCCAAAAAAGAAGCCCTCACCGCTTTTGAGCAGCGCAAAAACTCCATCGCCGTCGAAGGCGTTTACCGCCAAAAAGAAGGACGGCATAAGGGCCAATATTTCGTCGGCACTTACTTCGAATTTATCAACAAATACTAATCAACCAGAGGCCGGGCAACCGCCCCCACAAAACTCAACACAACTATGCCTTTACGTTACAATGGAACCACCATCGGAAAGGTGGTCATCAAGCAAGACCTCCCCGAAACGGGGTGGAAGAAGTTTACCATCCAGATCAGGCAGGGCAACTGCCTTGCAGTCCTCATCCACGTCCGCAAGTCCACGCCGGAGGAGCTGGCGAAGCACCCGGAGGGCAAGTACCTCCACACCCTCTACACCTTCTACTCCGACAGTACGCACATGGCGAATCTCATCAAGCACGAGGGCGATGTCCAGACAAGCGAGACGGCTCTACAAAAGGTACACCTTGGTGTTGTTGATCGTAACGGATTCGTCGAGCTTAAATGGAAAGAGAAAGACAATGGATTAAAGATGTCTAATTGGATATTGGAGGAACAGAGATGAAAGAAGCCGTTGCGTTTCTTATGCTAATTTACGGCAGGGAAGGCGGTATCAGCGACATGGCTAATATACAAGTTGCGGAAGCGGAGAATGACCGTGAGACAATCGAGAAATACCTGATGTATGTGCATAACTACACGGGGAGATTGATTAACAAACTGAAGGAGGAGCAGAAATGACATTAAAAGAAGCAAGAGAGGTATTTACAAAATACCTAAACACAGGCTGGGTTCCAAATCCAGCAGACTTACACGATGCCTCAGAAATTGCTAAAGAGGCAATCTCGTTACAAATACAAATGGAGTCCCAATGCGGCGAAGATAATGTATGTGTAAAGGAGTCTCCGTTAAACTCATTTCCAAGAGTAAATGAGTTCATCGACGGCAGTAGTTATAGACATTAAACGCAAAAAGGAGGATAAGAAATGATTACGGGATTTAGTTTAGACATCTACGACAGCGACATTTCTTTTGCCTGGGACACAAACACGAAAGAATTAGACGCTTTCCTTGACAAGTTGGAAGCGACGCCAGAGATGCGCGAAGCATTCTATAATAATATTGGCGACGAAAAGATTGGGGCGGTCACTTTTTGTTACGGAGACTCTACGGATTGTATGGTCATCTTCCGCGAAGAACCAAATAATAAAACAGTGGCTCATGAACTGTACCATGTCGCCTATCGCATACTCAAGCAAAGAGGAATAGAAGACGAGGAGTCGTGGGCATATTTGATAGGATATCTTACTGAAATGTTCTATGACCTTTATTTGGGAAAGGAGGACGAGAAATGAGAAAGCCTTGTACAGATTGCCCGCATTTCTATCACAAGCACATAAAGCCTACATTTAGTTGTGCCGGTGTTTGTATGGCGGGAAGATTAGATGGCTGGCCCAATATCCCCGTATCTTGGGGGTATTATGAAAAAATAGCCAACTGTGTTGATTATGCTGAGTACCTTGCTTGGCAAAGAGAAAGGAGGAAGAAGAGAAATGACACTCGAAGAATATCTACAACAGCCGTTCAAGTACGACGGAAACTGCAACCCGGTTCCAATCTCGGACATCTGGATGGACTTATCCCGGCAAGAAAGACGGGAAATCCAGAGACAACTCAAGAAAGGCAAAACCCCTAATATCGTAGATTACTTATGACCGAACAAGAACTGAAACAGAAAATCCGCTCAGAGATCGAGCGGATGAAAGAAGTCCACGAAAGCAATCTTGACAAGCCGATGGAGAGAGGGCGAGTTGGGCACACTCATGGTTATCTGGATTGTTGCGATGAGTTGCTCTCCTTCATTGACTCCCTGCCGGAAGAAAAGCCAACGGTTGATGCTCCGTATGAGATTCGCTTTGACCCCGCAAAAGGTTTTGACATGGGAAGTGTAAATGTCTATCGTGATGGAAATCTCATTGCCCAAGAAGTCGATGTCGAAGCCGTCATGCAAGAACTCGACGAGAAAATCAAGCTCACTAAGGAACACGGCTCATGGAAAGGCGTGGATGTAGACAAGTTCATGGACGATGTAAGAGGGAGAGAACCGAAGGACGAGACTCTGGAGGAGGCGGCTATGCTATACGCTTCGCCAATGGGCAGAAAAGACCCTGAGCATATTGATGAATACCCATATAGTCGAGCAGATAAAGTCGCTTTCAAAGCCGGAGCGGAGTGGCTGAAAGAAAAGGTAGAGTGGTACGAGGGAACTCCACTGGCAACACCTTATCAAAATGTAATCGACAAACTAAACTCGCTATGAAATTCATAAGAATAGTAAATTGTGTATGCGCGATTCTTGCAGCAAGTGCTTACATCGTTTTAATCTGTATGAATGATTTCCATACGGCTTGTAAGATGGGGATGTGTGCGGCTGCAAACGCATTTTTTTATGAATGTGATATTTAATAAACATGACCCTTGAAGACTATCTACAACAGCCGTTCAAGTACGACGGAAACTGCAATCCAGTCCCAATCTCTGACATCTGGATGGATTTGCCTCGGAAAGAAAGGCGAGAAATCCAGAGACAACTCAAGAAAGGCAAAACCCCTAATATCGTAGATTACTTATGACCGCTGAAGAACTGAAACAGAAAATCCGCTCCGAGATCGAGCGACGAATTAAGAGGGAGAATGAGATATTGTGGAACGCCAAGTTGCGCGGTACATTCGCATCTCCAAGTTGCGAATATAACCTGCTCACTCTTACTTCTCTCCGTGACTTCATCGACTCCCTGCCTGACGAGACCAATAAGACTTTGGAGGAAGCGGCAGAGGAATATGCTGACGAGAATTGTTCTGACTACGCATATCGCAACGAATATGATGCATCCTTCATCGCCGGAGCGGAGTGGCAGAAGGAGCAGATGATGGAGATGTTTCTGTATGCTCAAGAAGTCGCTGGAGGTGATTATCAAAAGGCCGTCTATCAGATGGCGATCGACAAACTTAACTCGATGTAAAGATGACCGACAACCAATTCCGCGACCTCGTCCGCAGGATGCGCGAGGCGCAGAGAGAATACTTCCGCACCCGCAGCCACTTTGTCCTCCAGCGGAGCAAGGAGCTGGAAAAGCAGGTGGACGCGGAGCTCAAGACCGACCTCCGGCCAGAGCCGGAACAACCAACATTATTTTGACGGATAGCGAAAAATAACTACTTTTGCAACGGAAGGTGATTTTTACACGTTCCGTTGTGTTGAGTGAGGCCCTGCCGGACGCGGCGGGCCTCCTTTTTTTGCAGTTGTTACACGAATGTTACACGGAAAGGGCCGGAAGCCTCAACCCGCTACTGATTGTAGCACATTGCAAATCGTTGAGGCTCAATAATTCACAAGGGCCAAAACCTTTCGGAGATGGCCCTTGCTACTAACCTAAACTTATGGATTCACAAAAACGGCCTCCCAGGGCCGCAGGGCCGATGGATGGCGGATATTTGTCAGGGGGAAACTCCAAAAAAGGTAATATATGGAAAAAATTATCTACATTTGTTAACGCAAATGTTGTGCATTTTTTCTCTCTCTCATCGTCTTGCGGAACGATGCGGCCTTCCTCTCCTGCGCCGTCCCGTAGTTAGCATTATATTTACTGCTGCACCATTCAAGATTATCGACGCGGTTATTCGTCTTGTCCTCATCCTTATGGTTGACCTCATCGCAGCCGTCGGGCGGATTGCCCAAGAACGCCTCTGCCACCAGGCGATGCACTTTTGCTGTCGCGCTTCTCCCGTCTTTAGAAAGATGTACGTGGAGATACCCGTTTTTCGTTGGAGCAGGTACCAGCAAGACGCTATAATGTTCCATAGATTTTCGGCAGCTACGGATCTCGCCGTACCGGCTCACGTCATAAATGCCCTCCCATCCTTTGACGGGTTTCCATTTGTCGGGCTCATTGTTCCATTCCCATTTCATAATATAAAGATAATAAAAATTGGCAAATTCTATCACTATAAAAGCGGTCGTTATCTCGGGGAGAAAAAGAAAGGACGGCACTTATGGGGTGAAGATTCGAGTGACATTCGGCAGGCGTTGTAGATTTATCTCTACGAATATAACTGCCGCGCCTGCTGATATGACTCGCGGCCTAAAGTTCAAAAACCCCACAATCATCGCCCAGACCAATGAACTTTGCGACCGCCTGCGAAAAGAAGCGGCAAAGATTAACCCGTTTGAATTGGAGGGTAAGACCGTAGATCATGTAGTCGCCCGCCTGACGGATGCGCTACGTGTGCAGGACTTTCGCCTCGATTTCTTCCAATGGGCCGACACCTACATACAGACGAAGACGGAGGGCAACCGCCCGAAGTACGAGACCGCCCTCCGGGCCTTCGAGCGGTTCCTCGGCAAACGCGGCATAGACATAAACGACATCACGCATCACATGCTGACGGAGTTCGCAGAGGCCTGCGACAACGGGCCTAAGCTCGCATACTCCGCACGGAAGGGCATAGTCACTACCAGCAAGCCGAGGACGGGGCCAATCAGCCCGCAGTACCTCTCCCGTCTGAGCCATATCTTCGATGCGGCAAAAGACAAATACAATGACGAGGACGGGGGAGCGGTAGTCATCCCGCGATCGCCCTTCCGCAAGCTGAACATGACCCCTCCGAAGCCCACTACGGGGCAGAAGGCCCTGCCGGTTGAGGTGCTCCAGGCCATGATCGACGATGTGGATTGCAGCGAGACCGTACGCAGGAGCATCGACGTGTTCCTCGTAGGCTTCGCCCTCATGGGAGCCAACATCGCAGACCTCTGGGAGGCCGCTCCTCCGAAGGGCCGCTGGTGGGCGTACAATCGGCGCAAGACACGCAACCGCCGTGCGGACGGTGCGTATATCCGTTGCGAGATACCGCGCGAAATAGGGCCGTTTCTGGCCCGTCTTGGAGCCGGACGGTCGGGCGAGTGGTGGCTGCCGGAGCTGCGCGACTGCGGGAAAGACCCGTCGGTCGCCGGACAGACAATAAACCGGGGGCTGCGGACATGGTGCGAGCGGCGGGGCATCGAGCCTTTCACCTTTTATGCCTGCCGCCATACCTGGGCGACGCTCGCTCGCAAGATAGGCGTGGAAAAGGCCACGGTGGACGAAGGTCTGGGGCACGTGGGTGACTTCCGTATCACCGACATATACGCGGAGCGAGACTGGGAAAGGATTGCGGATGCCAACCGCAGAGTCCTTTCTTTGTTCCGCTGGCAGTAAACGCGAAGTTTTATTCTTCCCGAAGAAAAGAAAGAGGGCCGCCGTTCTGGTGGCCCTCTCTTTGTTTACGGATGTAACGGTATTGTTACACGAGTGACATTATCATGAGCACGCGGTACCATCCGCGTATGTATTGCACCTCCAGTTCGAAGGGCGCATATTCCGGCGACGGGTTGAGGGAGCAGCACGTGACGCATCCCACGTTGTCGGACTTGCGCACCTGCTTGAGGATTGCGCCGTTGACGGTGTCGAGCAAATATACGCGGCCCCATTCTACGAAGGCCGCCTCATTGATCCGCTGGCATAGAATTCTCGCGCCGGACGGATATGCAGGAGACATCGAGTCGCCGGTGACCTGAATCGCAAACGCCGCGCCGCGCACGGGGGAAACCACCATCTCGCAGTCATAGTCCTTTACCGCGTCAGCGAAATCCGTGAGGTTCCCAGCATGGGCCTCGGCGGGAATCAGCGGCACACGGAAAGCGGTTGTTTCGTCTTCCGGGACTGACATCATTTTTTTCGTTATTCGAGATAGAAGGGACTCCGTGAGATATTTGGGGTTGCCTTTCAAGGCAGCCGATATGGTTGATTTATGTACCCCGGCAAAATCAGCGAGGTCGTTCTGCGTATGCACGCGGCCCTGGGCGCGAAGCTCCGCAAACAGTTCGTTCAGTTGTGTGAGTTTGTCCATGATAAAATTTTTTTGCAAAAAGTTTGCAATCCCAAAATTTGTTTGTATATTTGCGGTGTAATCGGATGCGCCACATTGGTTGGCACCACAAAAGTACAAAGAAAATGAGTAAATTTTCAGCAAGAGCACAAATTGAGGGCATGGAAATCGGCCAGATGCTTGAATTTGCATCGTCCGACCTTGCCATGAGTTCCCTCTCTTACTATGCAAGCCGCCTCGGCAAGCTCCTCGGAAGGCAGTATATGTGCCGCTCCGACCGCAGTCGCGGAATATCTACAATCAGGAGGGTGGCGTGATGGACGGGTCGAGGATGATACAGAGCTGGATTGCGGTCGGCGCAGCGGAGGCCCTTCGTCTCGCAGGACTGACCGACGGCGAGATATCCGACCGTCAGGCGCGGAAGGTCTACGGCAAGTGGTTCGCCGACGCCGTGGCCGCAGGGCGCATCAAGCCCGTCCGCGTAGGCACGGGCAGGACATCCACGAAACACTACCGCGTCAGCGACATCCTCGCATACAAAGCCCAGTGCTACACTCCGGCAGAACTGATCTACAAGTAAATCTCAACACAACACAATGGAAAAGAAAATCAATCCCCTCGGCATTATCTGCGCAGCGGTCGCTGCCCTTTGCCTCGTCGGCATCTGCCTCGGCAGGCCGCAACACTTCTTCGGTTTCCTCACCTTCACGGGCCTCGCTTACGCCCTACTGACCGAGGAGCCCGACAAAGACAAGAAATCTATCACCAACAATTAATTCTTAACACAATGGAAAAGAATCTCACAGACCTCTATCGCAGGGGCCTCGCCCTCTCCGGCGAGCTGAAAAATTATGACAAAAAATTGTCCAGCTGGTGCTTTCTCGATGGCGACGGGACATTTGTCGTGTTCCTATATGACAACTTCGAACCGATATTCAGAGAGCGCATCCATGACATCCTGAACAACATCGAGGCGGGATATACCACCCTTCAGACGGCCAGGGACTTCGCTAAGAAACACGTTGCCGAGTCCCGCAATGCGGAAGTGAAGGAGATCGAATTTGGCCCTCTCATCAGTCTGGACAAAGTACTCACTCAAATAATGGGGAGGTAAAGCTATGGCAGACAAGACCAACACCTTTGCAGTGCTGAACGCGATCAACTGCAACGAGCACACCAAGAAAAAGGACAAGCTCACTTATCTGTCGTGGGCATGGGCATGGCAGATCGCCAAGCAGAACTTCCCCGACGCTACGTTCACGATCTACGAGAACCGCGACGGCCTCAATTACCACACTGACGGACGGACGTGCTGGGTCAAGACCGGTGTCACCATCGGCGGCATCGAGCTCATCGAATACCTGCCCGTAATGGACTACCGCAACCAGTCTATCCCGCTGGCGAAGGTCACGAGCATGGACGTGTACAAGGCGATACAGCGGAGCCTCACGAAGGCGATCGCCCGCCATGGCCTCGGCCTCTACATCTATGCCGGTGAAGACCTGCCGGACGCAGCGGACGACACGGCACGCGCAGCGGTCAACGCCGAGATAGAAAAGGCGCAAAAGGCCGTCGACCCCGCGCTCCTTCCCGGCGGCGACCGCTTCATGGCCGCAGTCGTAATGCACGTAGCGGGGAAGATGGCGGGCACGAAGACAGCCCGCGAGGCTTGGGCCGCGAAGATACGCGCCACGCCTGAGCAGCTTGCGGCTTTCGACAACGAGGTAGCGAACTATAGAATCAATAACAACCTATAAATCTCAACACAATGGAACTGACTCTTTATCAAATCACCGAGGCGCAGCGCGACATCGAGGCGTTGCTCGAATCTACCGGGGGCGAGATCACTCCCGAAATCGAAGAACTGATGGCCGTCAACGAAGGCAACTTCATGGAGAAAAGCCGCGACTACGGCTACGCTATACTCCGCTACAAGGCTATGGTATCGGCTATCAAGGCCGAGAAGGATAGGCTTGACGGCATCAAGAAATACTGCGAGAACACGATCGAGCGGATGGAGGAACGCCTTGTCGGGGCGATGCAGACATTCGGCAAGCCGAAGGTGGAGCTCGACACCCTGAAGCTGTCCCTCCGTAAGTCCGAGCGCGTGGTAATTGACGACGAGGCGAAAGTCCCCGCCGACTGCATCAAGGTGACGACGACCGTAAACAAGACCGACCTCAAGGCACATATCAAGGCCGGGGACGACTGCGGCGCACACCTGGAGGAAAACCAATCGCTGCAAATCAAGTAATATGGAAACAAACGGCACCTTCGTGAATATCCAAGACTGGATGTTGGATTATGACCTTGACCTGACGGAGACAGTAGTATTCGCCATTATCCACGGCTTTTCCATGAACGGGGAGTGCAGGTTCCACGGCTCGCGTCAATATCTCGCCAAGCACGCGAAGTGCAGCACCGATAAGGTTGACAAGTCCCTCAAAAAACTGAGGGACTTGGGCCTTGTCGATAAGACCGAGATATACACCAACGGCGTCAAATTCTGCGAATACGCGTCAACGGTAGGTAGCCGCTACGGGCGGCAGGTAGCCGCTGGCAGCGGCAGGGGGGTAGCCGTTGAGGGCGGTGGGGGTAGCCGCTGTGAGCGGCATAATAATATAGATGATAATATAGATAATAATAATATAGAGAGTAGGGGGAACGCAAAGCGTTTCACGCCCCCGACTCTTGAAGAAGTGACTGCCTATTGCGAGGAACGGTTCAACCTGATCAACCCTCGGAAGTTCATGGACTACTACGAAGCCAACGGCTGGATGGTGGGACGGAACAAGATGAAGGATTGGCGTGCCGCCGTCCGCAACTGGGAAGCACGTGAAAAGGAGCAAAGAAATGCTACAAGTACAAGAAACATCGACCCCGGATCTCCAGCAGCTTATCGGCACCGTGGTAGGGGCGACGACTACGGCCCGTCCACGATATAAACTCCCCTACGACGAGGAGGATGTCTTTGCGGCGGTCGGGAAGCTGTGCGTCGCGGACATCGAAGGCAGGGGGCAGAAGCCCAACAAGAGGGCGATCGCCCCGTATTGCCGCAAGGTAGCGAAGTGGCTGACCGACGACACGGTGAAGCCGTGCCTCATCCTCGCGGGTAATGCCGGAACGGGAAAGACGACGCTCCTGCGCTCGGTCAACCGTCTGTTCGGCACTATCGAGATGTACGACAAGAAGTTCCTCTCCGCTACAAGCCTCGCCGAGAACTTCATCGTCTCGCCGGAGGAGTCCGAGCGGCACTTCTGCCGGGGACACTGGTGCAAGTGGCTGCTCCTTGACGACATGGGCGAGGAACCTACCGACGTCAAGGAATACGGCAACGTGAAGTCGCCGGTGATACGGGTCATCGCATCGCGCTACGAGCGGATGCTGCCCATGCTCATAACCACCAACCTAAAGCAGGAGGACATCCTCGCCAAATACGGGGAGAGGACTTTTGACCGCTTGAAGGAGATAGCCGAATGGGTCTCGTTCAGCGGGGAATCATTCAGAAAATAAACCAACACAATCTATCAACACAACATTATGGCATCAAAGAATCTCGTTTTTCTTATTGGCAACCTGGGTCACGATCCCGAGGTAAGCCAGACCACCGGCGGCACGTCAGTCGCCAAGCTCAACGTCGCTACGACGGAGAAGTACAAAGACCGCAGCGGCAACCAGAAGGAAATCACGACATGGCACATCGTCCGCGTCTGGCAGCAGGCCGCCGACTTCATCGGCAAGTACGCCAAGAAAGGGACGCAGGTATATGTCGAAGGCAAGCTCCGCACGGAGACATGGGAGCGCGACGGGCAGCGGCACTCGCAGCAGATCGTCGAGGCATCCGACATACAGATACTCGACCGCAGGCCGGAAGGCCGCGACGACTCCCGCAGCCGCCAGCAGCGCGGCAGCGGCAACGGCTACGGCCAGTACAAGTCCCGCAGCGACTACGACCGCGCCAACTCCCTCGAACCGCAACCAGACGACATGCCCTTCTGACCTATGGAACCGACTATCACTATTGAAGTAATAACCCCTGCAAAAGCAGCGGATTATTTGAAGCAAAATAAGAATAATCGGAACATCCGTCTCAAAAATGTGCAAACACTCGCCAAAGATATGAAAGAGGGGAGGTGGGTGCTTACCACGGACGGAATAGGGTTTGATACGGAGGGCCGTTTAATTAATGGACAGCACCGCTTGACGGCATGCATTGAAGCGAATATCCCTTTTATATGCGCCGTATTCCGCAATATGCCGACAATGTCCTTTAAGGCCACAGACAACGGTCTTGGAAGGACGGCCTCGGATGCAATAAAAGAGGTGACAAACGCAAGCACGGTAGCATCGTCTATCAAGTCTCTGACGCGAATCCGTCAAGGAATTAATTTCATCGGAGATAAAGCGACAAAAAACATAGGGTTATCCAACTCTTTATCAACGGAAATATACCGAAGCGATGAGGCGGGATTCAACAAAGCAACTGAGATAGCAAGATCGTTTATTAATAAGAACCAATATATCAACGCATTTAGGCCCGGCCTTCTTGCTGGCTTGGTTTATTACTTGATTTATGACCTCGGACACGATCAAGAGCAAGTGCGTGGATTCTTTGAGAATATTCTTTCGCTCCAGACATCAAAAAATGAAACCCTTGAATTATTCCGTTTAAGGTTGATTTCCGATGCGATGTCCCCCGTGAAACTTACAGCGCAAGTCAAACAGAATATGCTTGCTAAGGTGTGGAATGCCTATATCAAAGGGAAAACGCTGAAAATCATAAAATGGGATTCGCGCAGGGAGGGCGATGTACAATTCTTATGAACACGGCAGAAGACCTTAGAAGGATCGCGGCAGAGCTCATGTCGCTCGCCGCACGGATAGAAGGGGTGCCCGCTCCGCAGGATGAGAAGACGGTGACGATGACGCATCCCTTGACGGTGACGCTACCGCAGCCCGACCTCT
>Ga0265298_10001035_pt1 | contig 41178 bp, 62 predicted proteins | sample AusTroGonzalo_MG_3_FD_193486 | JGI IMG/M metagenome (GOLD analysis project Ga0265298, IMG submission 193486) | Bovine rumen microbial communities from tropical cattle in Woodstock, Queensland, Australia - Gonzalo_01 | ecosystem: Host-associated > Mammals > Digestive system > Stomach > Rumen ... | reverse complement strand
CATTTGATACAACGCTTCGCGGCCTTGCTTGATGACTTGCGCCATTTTTTCACCGGCAATCGAATAATTGCCGACTTGCAATGTATATTTTCCGGTTGCCTTCTGCAATTCATTCATCCGGTCATACAATCTTTTGCTTTCGGCTTCAAGATCTTGGCCATATTTGGTGTTTTTGCGTTCTTCTTCACTCAATTTGTTGAGTTCGATTTTTGTTTTGGTATATCGCGCGCTCAAATCATCGTATGAATCTTTTGTTGCCAATGTTTGTTTCGCATTTGCCGCATTGATTCGGTTCTGTTCGGCGGTTGCGGCTTTTAATAGTGCAATTTCCTTTGCCGTTTCGGATGATGCATCGCGAAGTGCTTTTTGCGCTTGCGCCAATTTGTCGGCTTCTTTGCTTGCGGCCATAGTGGTTTTCCGGCCTTGTTCGGTTGCGCCGGATACCATCTGCAATGATTTTTGCAGATCGGCGGCGTTGTTGGTTACACTTTTGGCCATGTCATCATATACCTTGTTCAACTGTTGCAATTGTGCAATAAGGTTTTCGATGGAATTGTCCGGCGAAATTAAATCCTTGTAGTAGATAGGTTCTTGTGAATCAGCCATTTTTATGCGTATTTAAATATTAAATTCCGGAAATGCGGCCGTTTTCCGCTACAACAATCACTAATTCTAATGTGGGAAGCGCGCAATTCTGTTGCCGCATCTGCTACGCTTGCATATTCTTTTTTGAAATCCCCATTCAATTCAAAACAAAGTATTTTTTTTCGTCTGTGTGATGGTCTGCCAATTTTTTTGGCAATAGTATTCGGATTCGTGCAGTTTTGTTTGTGCGTTACCCAACGCAAATTTTTTACACAATTGTTTTTCGGATTGCCATCAATATGGTCTACTTCTCGCAATTTTTTCGGATTTTTTATAAAGGCATTTGCCACTAATCGATGAATAAGAACCGAATGCCGTTTTCCACTTTCATCATAAAGAAAAACTTGCAAATATTTTTGCATAGGACTTGTTTTTAATATGCGTTCTTTGCGCATTCCAATTCCGGTGTTGAATCTTGTTTCGCGTTCGATGCTTTTAACCATTCCCGAATCACTGACATAATAAATCGGTTTATATCCTTCTATTTTTGCCCATTTTGTCATTGCAATCTGTTTTTTGACAAATTTATGAAATTTTTTGTTGCCGCTTTTTCGTTTTTTCCTTCAAATAGTCAAAAGCCGAATAAAATTCCAAAACGGTATATTTTTTCGGCTCGCAATGCAGGTTTTCAGTCAGCATCAAACAGATCTTTTCAAATTGCCGATCCGCCGCCATTTCGATGTTGTCTGTTGTGAAATCGTATGGTTTGACATAAGTCAGCAATTCAAGCGTAATGGCATCAACATCGGCGGTGTTGTCTTTTTCTTCAACGATCCCGGCCAAAACCGCTTTTGTCCGTTTCAATATCAGATCAAAATATTCTTTTTCGGAAGAATCGCCAAAAAGCGCCGGAAAATATGTTTGAAGTTCCGTTTCGATTTTTTTTTTTGCTTCCTTCAATGGTTTGTCAACGTTTTCTTTCTGTTCTTCTGCGAACATGTTCACTATTTCTTGCAACGCTTCATCAGTCAGATTTTCACGCGGCTTGCCGTCAATTTCTTTTATCAGCGCGGCGAACGCCATGTGTTTCGGCGAAAGTGATTGTTGTATCAAATAATAATTTTGGCGAAGGTTTTGAATTTCTTTTATTGCGTTTTCATTGTCTTTTTTCTGCATGAAAGCAACAATCCGTTCAAGATGCGCATCAAAATCGGTGATGTCCGAACCAACGCCGGAATCAACCAACAACATCTTGTTATAAACGTGAAAACGCGAAATCGGCAATTCGGAAATCGCATCATAAAACGTGACTTTGTGTTTTCCGATTTTGATTGTTTTCATAATACAAAGCGCGTGATTATTGTTGAACAAAACGGAATGAATAACAATGAATAATCTTTTGTTGTGAAGGCAATTCCGCATGATATAAGAACGTTTGCCCACCATGACAGACAGAAACGGCAATTCGCCATTTTGTTGATCGTTTCGTTGCCGTGAAGTTGCAACCATTCAATCAATTTCCACTTGTCCGCCAACGTTAACAAAAACGCTGATGCAAGCGCGATCAATAACACACAAATAAACAAATCAATCATTTTAACTCAATTTTACGCAAGATGTGTCAACAATCAGTTCGCCTTCATATCGGAATGCGGCGAACGGATGCATCATGAATTGATTGTCGATTTCGTCATAATCGAATTCGCGGAATACGTTTTCGGCGCGTTCATATATTTTGTTTATTGTCATGCGCCCAGCGAACAGATGCACATGGCCATTCAAGATTTTCAAAATTTCTTCTTTTACGGCTTCCGTATCGCGGCCATCGCCGATGGTTCGTAGATCACACCAAACGATTAGTGAAAAGCCAATGTTGCAACGTGTCACATCACCGGCAAAATATGTTTCCAAGTCTGTCGGTTCATCCAAAACAAAGAAACAAAAATTGCCCAAACCTTCATCCGGCGCAATCAAAACATAATCTTTGCCCCCCTTATACCAATTGGCGGTGAATTCCTTGCGGCCGTTGATTTCTTTCACCAATCTTTCACACCGGCCAAAGATGTTATTCAACCATGCGCATTCATTGTATAATGCGGTTTGAATTTCATTGATTGCCACATCAAAAAGATGCGGATTCGTTTTGCGATGTACGATTTTCATTTGTAAAGTTCTTTTTTGATTTCTGTCAGCAATTCTTCTTGTCCGCCGCGTTCCCGGAATATGACATTCCAATTTGACTTCATCAATCCGAATTGGTTTGTTCCGTATTTAGCAATGATTTGATTCGCATACATTGTCGAACCGATGATTGTCATTGCGTTTGTGCCAAACTGAACGCCAAGTTCCGAATGAAAACGGCCGTTGATGTATAAGTTTGGCGCGTTTGTGTTCCGTTTCGCCTTGCGCGGATAATTGATTGTTTCTTTCCAGGCGGCATAATTTTTCGCGCTTTCAACGCTTTTGAAATAGCCGCCTGGTTGAATGTCTTCCGTATAGTATGGCCGCATGTCATCGCCGCTTGCCGCCTTGCCTTGCAAAAGTTGAAGTTTTTGCAAATCCAAGATGTCGGCGGTGTGTTTGGTGACTACATTCCGAATCAGCGATCCGGATTGCAGTCCAACCAAAACATTTTCAACGCGCTTTGTCAAATTTTCGATGATCATACGGTTCTGTATTTCACGCCATTATTGTTGCAAGATAAACAAATTCTGTCAATATTCTTCATGTCAAGCGAAAGTGCCTTGTATGCTTGCGCCAATTCTTCGCCGATTCCACCGGCGCGGCCTTGTCTGTCACCATCGATTTCATAAAGAATGTCATTTTTCGAAACATTGCTTTGATTGCGGTTCACACGAACAGATGGATTCATCGCCATTGTTCGCAATGCAGTTGCGGCAACTTGTTTTTGAATGACTTCCGCAAAGTTCAAACGCTGATCCCAAATGGTATATGTCAAATCACAACCGATTGTCAGATTCGCATTCAAACCATAGTTTTGTGTGGTTGTGTAACACATATCAGCGACATCCCACATGACCGGATTTTCCGCCCAACCTTCCGGCGCGTTAACCATGAATGGCGAAACTTGAACATATTTTGTCAATTCGCGCCAATTGTTATAATCAACATATCCGGTGCAACTGATGCATGGTTCTTTTGACCAATCTTTTGTGAAATTGATCGCTTGCGCGCCAAACGGAAGATCATCTTGATTGTAAACTAAATACCAACTTCCACCGGCGGCAACGCCATCATCAATATATGGCATATAGAAGTCATCCGGTGTGAACCACTTGAAAGCGCCCGAACCATCAATTTCACAATCGATAATGCTTAACGGGTACGGCGAACCGGAATGAAACAGATAAACGCGGACTGTTCCGGCCGCGCCGAAAATCTGCAATCCGATTTGATTGATGATTGATGAAACACCGTAAGATCGAACCGGCGTAATTTCAAAACCAACAATTTTGTGTATGTTGTTTACGGTTGCTTTCAATCTTCCCGTACCATCGAACAATGTCCGGTGTTCAAGAATGTTTTTGGTTTCCTTCGTCAATTGCTTTTGGCGGATGAACGTTGAAATGGCCGTTGTAATGCCATCGCGTGTCATTTGTTCGACAAACAATGTGAAAAGATTGAATTCAGCCCAATAGATCGATCCAGGTTGCGGCGCTTGTCCGATGATTGATGTTTCCGACATGCAAAACCAATATGTTTTCACGCCGTTTTCATCTATTGTGTAAACGATATTTGGCCGGATATAGTAAGTGTTCGCATCATACGCTTTGAAATTATCACCGTAATTGTCCGGCATGATTGCATGCAAGTTTTCCAATGTCATCAACGGATGCGCATTTTGGAAATATAAACCGCTTTCACTGTCGCAATATTGCGGATCGATTGTTGTTTCCGGTGTGTAGCCTTGCCGCCATCCAACCAAATGCAACAAATTATCTTCTATGTCTTTTACTCTGTACATGGTTTGTCAAATTAAAAAAAGGGATGGGATTTGCGCCCATCCCTTTTCGGTTCAACTTATTTCAAAGTTATCAAGAAACAGTCACTTCCACTGTCTGTGTGTATGTAACACCATAGACAGTGATGCTTGCGGTCACGTTGCAAGTTCCGGCGGCAACACCGGTGATCAAACCGGTCGAATCAACGGTTGCAACGCCGGTGTCATCGCTATTCCATGAAACGACATAAGCGTTTGGCGCGGTGGTTGCGGTTACTTGCTCTGTTCCGGCAACGGCGATTGAAACGCTTGATTTGTCAAGTGTCAATGTTGCGGCTTCGTTCAGATTGCTGACATAAACCGGCATGCCAAGCGGTTGATTTTCGACGCGGCTTGCGATTTCGGCTTTGATGATTGGATTGGCAACGGTTGCCGGTGCGCTATTGTAAGCAACAATATACGCAACATCAAGGCTGAAACCAAAATGTTCCTTCACGGCGCAAGTCAGATCGGCGGTTGCAGCGCCGGCCATCGATGACTGATCGCCAACGGTGGTGTAATAATGCGAACCAACCGGCAGATCGATGAACGGCAAGCGAACAACATCCCACTCATGGAAGTTCGAACGCGCCCTTCTCAACGATTCACGATCAACACGTGTCAAGATGCCAACGTTGCCGTCAGCGATGGCGAAGAATGTTCCCATCTTTCCAGCTTCATCCGCTACATTGTTAGTGTAGTGAAGGACTTTGTTGTCATATTCCATGCGTTTGTTCACTTCGTTGTAAACGCCGTATTGTGCAAGTTTGCGAATCAGCGAATCAACGCCGGCATTGCCGACAATGTGAATCATTTCCGGATAATCGTTGGCGCGCATGATTGGATTGATGTCACCAAGAATTTCGGTTGACATCTGTGTTGGCACTTCAACAACGTTTCCGACCTGCTGATAATTCAGCAAAGTTTTGAACACTTGTGTTTTGTTTGCTTCAAGCGCGGCAACTGCGCCGGCATCCAAAGTAGCGGCCAATGCGCGGCATGTTTTTTCCATCTTGCGGCGGAAGTCATGCTCATAACTGATTTCGTTGTTCATGTACAACGTTGGAACCATTGTGAAGCCGATGGCATAAGTTGCCCACACAACGGTATAAAGCGCCGATGTGTTTTCATCGTCAGCGATCACGCATGAACGAACGTTTGAAACTTGAACATCGCCATCGTAGTTGATGACCGGCACTTGAACAGTGTTGCCGATTGATGCGAATGCCCTATCACGAAGATTTGGGCTGATGATTGAGTTTCCGGCGTTGGTTTGCTCAATGAAGAAATCCAATGCGCCATACTCGCTTGGGCGCGTCATGTTGCGATCCAACTCGGGATTTTCGATGCGCCAGTTCTGAAGTCTTGTTGCGACTAATGACATAATTGTAAAATTTTAAAAGTTAATACTAATTTATTGGCAAACCCTTCGCCAAATTTTTTCAATTTTATTTTTCCGGAAGCGCTGAAATGTTGTTTTCTTTCCATGCTTGCGACATTGCATCGCTGAATTCTTTCGAACCCGGTTGCAAACCTTGTGCAACCAAAACATTTGTGATCGCATCATACGCTTCTGTTCGGGTTTTTGCCCCATCAATGCTAACCGCGCCGCTTCCGCTTGTGGCGGTTGCGGTTGGCGATGATGTTCCGCCACCGGCCGCTTGACGGCCTTTGTCAAGAACACCCATCGAATCAAGTTCACGTGTCAACAATTCGGATGCGGTGAATGGATTCAAGTTGTTGGCCTTGTTTCTCATCACCGCGCCGGATGCATCATGAAACATGATGATCTTTCCGCCGTTGCCATCATCTTCAAAATCCGGATTCATGCTTTTGATTTTGTCAATTGCTTGCGCCATCAAAACTTTTGTCGCGGATTCCGGAAGTTCCGGTTTGAATTTGATCGATGCGATTGCCGACTGCATTGCGCCGTCAATCTGCATTCCCTTGATGTCGCGTTCATATTGCGCCGACATTTCATCCTTTTGTTTTTGCAATTCAACAAATTGATTTGTGACAGATGCCAAATCGGCCTTTGCCTGTTTCAATTCTTTGTTCAATTGCTCATTGCCATTCCCTTCGGCAATGGATTTTTCCAAAGCCGCATTCTTTTGCGTTAATGACCGGATTTGTGTTTGAAGTGCATCAGCGCTTTCGGCCTTGCCTTTCAAGTCCAAAATCACGCGCTTTGCGTATTCATACGTTTTTTCCGTTCCGTTTTTCCCGATTCCGGATGTCGAAAGAATATCCGTGTCGAGATTGCCATAAATTTCGCCGGTTTTGGCCGCAATGACGGCATTTTCATCGTTTTGCGACAATGTCAAAATTGCTTGCTTTTGTTCATCGTTCAACGATGCCAAAGCCGCGTTTGCATTTAATAAATCAAGTGTCAACATATTACCCTTTTATGTTTAAAGTTTATAATAATTGGCTTGCGCCTTGTTTATTTGCCTTTTGGATTGTGCAAAATTGTCACGGTATATCCTTGTTCGCGAAGTTTGGGCAACACCATTTCAAATGTTTTTTGCCCGAATTTTTGAACGCGCGGTTTTGACAACCTTTCGCCGGTTTCCGGATTGAATTTTTTCACTTCAATAATGCAATGAAACAGATGTTTTTCATTTGCCGGAACAAAATATTCTTGTTTCGGCGCTGATGGCATTGTTCCAATAGTGGGATTTTGCGCTTCCACGCCGTTAACCCCTTGCGGCGTCTTGTCTGCTTTCTTGCTCATAATCTTTTAGTTTTTGATTTATAAATTCAATTTTACTTGTGAACGGCATATTGTCACCGAATTCAAGTATGTTCAAATATTCACGTTCGAACCGGCGGATATAGTTGGCAAAATTCAACTTTATTCGCATGTCTGATTCACTGATGATGCCTTTGTCGAACAATGTGACAACTTCTTCGCGCGTTGAATGTCTGTAAGGCTCTAATTCCGCCAAAATCAACATTCTTTGCAACATTGTCGGATTGTTCCGGTATTCGGTTTCAATGATTTGATTCTGCATTGCATCCAAATCGGCTTCCGATGCACCGGCTTGCTTTGCGCTTGCGTATCGTTCGCGAAGTTGCGCGGCGGTTGACAAATAAAAATCCGTTCCGTAATTCACGCGCGCCGAAATGAACAGATTGCCATAGCGAAGTTTGCAGATCGTTTCATCAACGAATTGTTGCGCCGATTCAAAACCCTTCTTGATTCGGTTCAACACTGTCGATTGGCTTTCAAAGTTCGCAAGAATCTGTTGTTCGTTCAACGCATCGCGCGTTGTGATTTCTTCATTCGTACCGACAATAGATGTGATGATGTCGTTTTTCAGTCGCTTTTCTTCTTCAACGTTATAGTCAAGCGAATTGCGATCGACTGACAACATTTGCACCGGGTTTTTCAAATCCGGAACATCGTTTTGTTGCGATGGAATTGGAATTTCGACAAATGAACCAACACCATTGATCCGGCTTTCACCGCATTTCGGACATCTGCAAAGCGAACCTGCTGCATCTAATTTGTAAAAGCCAGATTTGTTCTTTAAGAATCCCCCATCGCAATAATCGCCGTTTTCTTGATTTGAAAAGTCGCATGATTGTTCGTAACCGCTATAAATGGGATATGAACCATACATGTCAAGATGGCGTTTGCTTATGTGATAGAACAAGAACCAATCCATTGCTTCAAGTTGCCTTGTCAATGGCGATTTCTTGATATCCGGTTCGCGAAGGCTTATCGGCTCATCCCAAAAGAAACGCGCCGGGCAATATCCCAAATCGTGCGGATTGTCAATCAACAATTCGGTGATGTCTGTTCCGTTTGATTTGAAAACACGGTATCTTTCATCGTCAATTACCGCAATGCGTTTGTCATCCTGGTTAAAAATGATATAGTCCATTTGCCCGGTTGTCGGATTTGCCCTATAATCGATGACAGATGCGATCGGCAACCAATAGAAATATGCTTGCGGATATTTGTCGGACTTGTCTTGTTCCGCCGGCATGTCAACGATCAAAACGGAATTGATTTCAGTCTGAAAGAAATTCCATCCCTTTGTTGACCAAATTTCCGGTTCATGTAACTTGTTTTGCCGATACCATTCCCAATCATCGCGTTGTTCCGATGTCATAAACTGATAATTGAAAGCCGGGTTGCGGCCGTCAAATATCCTTGACAACTTGTCGAAACATATTCCTGCAATGTCATTTGTCGCGACCGGATATCGAAACAATGTTTTGAACATTTTCGACTTGTCATGCGGCAAAATGTTGTCAACGAACGCAAGGAATTCTGTCAACGGTTGGTTGACTTCGAAAGATGAAACGCGCGTTTGCGCATGAAAATTGATGCGGCTTTGATGGTAAACCGCCCTATTTATCACCTTTCTTCGTTCCGGTTCGCGGATTTTCTTCTTTATTTCTTCGATGCTCAAGCCCATTTTCAACGCTGAATTGAAATTCACTATCTTCGGGCAAATGCCATCCGCCGTTTGGCTTCATGGCCAATAGGCGGTTGGCTTGCTCAAAATCAAAATCACGTTCACCGAGTGCATCACATGTCAATTTAACCAATGTTTGTTTTGCGCTCATAGTCGGTAAATTTTAAAGATCTGTCAATGGGTTGAAGTCACTTGGCGCAATCTTTGCAAGATAGTCAGACCAATCCGGCAAGAATGACCACGAAATTGCGTTCGAATCCGGTGCTTCGAATCCGCCCAACGATTTGTCACCAACGAACAGTGAACGAACCGGGATTGGATAATAAGTTGTCAGAACGGATGAATCTTGAATTGCGCCAATCATTCCGTTTTCATCGAACAGATAAACGCCAAGATTTCCGGCATCGGCTTCGCACATCAATTTTTTCAAGTCGCGAATGGTTTCGGATGGCATCTTGCGCAAAACGGCGCTGAACGATGTCGGACTTGCGCCGAGAATTTCTTCAATGCCGCCAAGTGTGTCATTGCCGCCGCCAAATGTGCGTGCTTCTCCGGCTTCAACGGTTGGCGCGTTGATGTAGGGCGAAATGACAATTTTTGTCGAATCGGCTGCGGCTTTGAAAGTTGACCATGAAGCCAATGTGTTGATTGGATTTGTTGTTGTGAATGCGTTTTTCACGCCGCTTGCGGTTAAGCGCTGAAAAGCAATTTTTTGAATCTGCCCAAAGTTTTCCGGGCAAGTGACGGCCGTAATGGTTGTTAATGCGGTGGCCGCCGGACATGTGCAAATCATAACTTTTTAATTTTTAAGTTAATAAATATATTTTCACATCCTTTCGGCCTTCCCTTCGCCATGAATGTCAATCGCAAATATAATTGTATTTCACAATTTAACAATAATTTTTTTGATTAGCGGTTTTCTATTTAACAATAATTAGTCAAAATGCCGCATTTTTAGTCATTCTATTTAACAATAATATTTTTGAATAAACCGGGCTATTTAACTTTTCGCAATAAAAAACGGCCTTCTGTTTCTCAACGATGGCCGTTCTTGTTTAATGTATAATAATTAATTAATAATATGAGATTGCAAATATAAACAAATTGGCCGGACATTGCGCCCGGCCTTCAAAGAAAAAATGGAATTGTCTTGCAAATATATTAATTTCTACGTATCACACCCCTAACTTTGCGTTCCGATTGTTTTGATAGCACTTTCACGGCAATATACCTCAACGCATCAATTAAATGGTTGAAGCAATCAATCGGTCGGCCTATTCGATTGCCTTGATTGTCTGTGTCCCAAATGTAGTTTCGTAATTCTTTTATTAGATTCACGCTTTCAGCCGTCACACACAATTCAAACTGTTGCAATAAATCTATTCCGAAATTGATTGAATCTGCGCCTTTCACACTTGGAATTATCCTGAATCCGTATCTGTTTATTTCTGCTATTGATTTAGGTTCTGCGCAATCGGCAACTATCATTGTTCGTGAATCATAACCGCGTTTTTTTAGCACATTGGCGATTTCATTATTTGTCAATCCGTTGTTGTAACATACCTCATTCAAATAAACCTCACCATCGAAAGTGTATATTTCTATTATCGCGGTCGGGTCTGATGCAAAACCGAAATCCACGCCCACGCCCTTTAGTTGCGCATTGGTTGGCAGATTGTCAACTATTCTCCAGTTGGAAAATATCACACCTTGCACCGAACCAACCTCGCCCATTCCGTAAACTTTCCACCAATTCGCCCAATATGAATTTTTAATGTTGCTTTCGGCAAACAAGTTTACCGCCAATGGCTCATAAAACGCGCGCATTCGCGCTTTTTCTATTTCGGCAACAATTGTATCGCTTAACGCTTCATTGTCCGTGTACGTCAATTGTAGGTAGTCGGAATCCGCATCGTTCAAGAGTTCAGTATGCACCCAAAATTCATTCGTGGGGTTGTAGTCCAACCATATTGTTTGTTTGGTACGGATGGCAAGTTGCGTGTAGGTTTCGAAATCAACGTTGTTGCACTCGTTTATGTAAAGCACATCACGGCGCGGTCCTCGCACCTTGCTTTGTTGGTCGGCTGAAAAAAATTCTATAAACGAGCCGTTTGTGAATGTATAAACAAAATTAGATTTGTTCCAATGGTCGGGAATGTAGCGATTTGTTGACTGCATTATTTTGATAAAGTCGCGCATCGCACCTTTGCGCAAATGTGGGATTGTTTCGCTTACCACCGAAATTTCGATTTTGGGCGTACGTGCGGCGGTGTCAATCAGAATAGGCAGAATGCCATAAGTCTTTCCCGCGCTTGTTCCTCCTTGAATGATACGGATGCGCCTTTTCAATCGCCGCAACTTGTCGATTGCGGTTGTGTAAACGAATCCATCAACGCTCGTCTTCATCAATGAAACCAAACAACGGTTGCTCTGTTTCCACTTTTAATTCTTGTTTCTCAACGTATCCCCTGTCTTTGCACTGTGTTTTGGCCGCAAAGATTATCGCCGTTGTGTCGCCCTCTTGTATTCGCTTATCCAATGCGCTCTCGATAAAGTCTTTGCGTATTTCCTTTACTGCATCGGCTTTTGCACGGAAATCGGCATCTTCATTATACCAGTTATAAAATGTTTGTCGCTCACACCCAAAATTATTGCAAGCAACAGTAACATTGCCCAATGATTTTTTGAAAACCTTTAAAAATTCTTCTTTGTCAAATTTTACCATAATCATCCTTTTTATAGTGTCAAATTGTCAAAATATCAGTCAGTTGGTTGCGGCTGTTGCTTGCGCTGTTCTCGTTCCAATTGCGCCTCGCATTTCTTGTGCCGTTCCACGCGGCTGATATGTTCGTTTTTGTAAAGCCCCGCGCCAATTTCGTCGATAGCGGAAAATGGCAACTCGGGGACTGTGAGTTTCGCACGGCTCGCCTTGTCGAGAAAATAAACGTAGCGCAGTTGGTAGCCCGCAACATAATGCCCCCCCCCTCGTTCCATTAGCACGTTTGAAAAATACCGACCATTGATTGACGGAAAATTCTTGTTGTCGAGTGTCTTTTTGGCAATTCGTTTGCCGTCTTCCAATTCGATAATCTGCGTGTTTTTTTTGATTCCAGTCAGCACGAAATTGCTTGCTCGGTAGATTGTGCCGTCGCCGCATTGAGTGCCGTCAGCAAACGAAATAATCCACTTTATATGCGGTGCTTGCTTTTTAATCATACGCAGTGTTGCGCCAATGCAGTACGATTCCGAATTGCGCGGCAGATAATCGTCGAAAGCCATTCGGTTGAGTTCCAAAAACTCGTTCCAACCCGTGTCTTTTACGAGTGCCATTGTTTTGCGCTTGTCCATACTGCACCCGTACGATAGAACGCCGTGCAACTTGCCGTCAAGGAACGCGCCAAAATGCAGTTGCGAGTTCGGCACAACCTTGCCGCTATAATGGTGCGCCTTTACAAACGGATTGGCGACGGCGGCGGGTATCACTTTAATTACTATTTCCTTGCAGCGGCCCATTGCGATACGATTAAGTAGAGTGCGTTTCCGTTGGTGTTCTCGTTGCCAAAGGTTTCGCAGTATTTGTATTCTTCAAGCGCCTTGCAGTCGGCAATGGCGTTTTTAATGAGTTCGGCCTGTTCGTCGGCCATTGTGAATGTCATTTGCTGAAACGGCTCTTTGTCGCCGTCTTTGAGCGAGAACTCGTCGCCAAAATCGTCAGGCGAAACGTCGGCCCCGTCAAATTGCGGCAATTCCATTCCCCACTCTTCCAACTCTTCTTTGTTCCATTCGTTCAGTGCATCCCAATCCGTTTCACCGAAAGCGTTGTTGTCTTTCATCGTGTATTCGCGCAATTTGGCTACAGGTGTGTTTTCGGGCAAAATCTTGCACGGAATTTCGGTGTGGCCTAATTCCTTACAGGCTTTCAAACGCATATTGCCGCCGATAACAACATATTTATCTTTGAACGGAAAAACCAACAATTCACGCAAATTCAACATTTCGGGCGCATCTTTGATTGATTTTTTCAGGGCCTGAAAACGATAATCTTTGATGAAACGCGGATTTTTTGGCAACCCCTCTATTTGCCCGGTGTTGCATTGCAACTTTGAAATCGGTATGTTCTTTATTTCGCTCATAATTTGTCTGTATTGCGTTACTTTTGTTTGAATGATATATTTATCGGTTTTCACTGTGTTTTGCGTTTTGTGGCGCGTTTATGTCGATTGCAACGTTTGTCAAAACTTCTTTCATCGCCGGGATTTGCGCGGCAACTTCATCCAACGCGGTCCGGATTTGCATCGGTGTCAATCCGGTTGTGATGGTTTTCAATCCGGTCGGCGATTGGTAGATGGCAAAAAAAGGTTGATTTTGAAGAATGGACATCACAACATTATGGCGCGATTTGTCCACTTCAAAAACCAACGGCGGAAAGATCGGTTGCGGCGGTGTAATGTTCGGCGCTTCCGGCTTTTCCGTTGCATCATCAATCAAGATTTTTCGAATCCACTTTTTAAATCCCATCGCGATAATTTATAATAGTTTTGCGAATCATCCGTTTGCGGTGTGAATGCCGAACAAGCCGGTTCGGTTCTTATTTGATTCTGTTTTGATACCGGGCAATATCCGTGAATCGGAATGCCTTTGCAATCAAGATTTTCAAAGTTCGTGTTCCAAACAAGTTTGTTGCATTCACCGCAATGGAATTCGTTTTCAATTTTCTTTTTCTTCATTTTGCGAAGATAACATTTCTTTTCTTTCTCGTTCTTGTTTTTCGATGATCAACAAACGTTCTGTTTTTTCATCGGCGATCTTTTGCTTTTCGATTCTGTATTCTTCAATTAAAAGATTGTCGCGTTGTGCGAATTTCCGGCGTTCATCCATGAATCGTATTTTGCCATCGGCTTGCGCTTTGTTGATTTCGCGTTCGCGAAGCAAATTTGATTGATATTGTTCTGCTATTACAGTCATGCCGCCTTTCTTCATCAGCAATCGTTCTTTTAAAAGTTCATCAAGCGCCGTTTGTAGTCTTTTTTTTTCTTCATCGTATGTTTGCCCGGCTTTCTGCTTTTCGGCAAACAATTGTTGTCTTTTTGTGTTGAACGCTTGAAAAGCCGCTTCCCTTTTTTCACGGATTTCGCGATTCAGTCTGATTTGTTTTTCGTTGTACGTTTCCATTTTTCTTTGAATTTAATTGTTAGAAAAAAGCCCGGCGGTGTGTGTTTTGGCGATCGTTGACACTACTGACATACAAAAAAATCATTGATCCACACCGCCTGGCGATCATTTATTCATCTTTTAAGCATTTATAAAAAAGTTCGTAACCGCGCGCAAAACTGTTCAAAATCCGGATTTGTTGTTTTCGATCCAAATCATCCCATTGAACATTTTTGCCGTTTGACTTGAATTCATATCCGACTAATTTATCGGTGAATTCAATTTCAATTTTTTCGATTTCTATTTTTCCCATGATTTTTTGTTTGACAATTAGAATCCGGCCGGCAAATCTTCGTATTTGGGCGCGGCTTTCGGTGTCAACAGTTCCATCGATGTTCCGATTATTTCTGTGATCTGTTTTTCTTCGCCTTCTTTGTTGGTATATTTCCGGGTGCGAATCTTGCCTTCAATATACACTTTGTCACCTTTCTTCAAATAGTCTTTTGCGATTTTGGCCAATCCGTTCATCAGAATGACATTGTGCCATTCGGTTTGATCCGGAACATCGCGGCCATCTTTTGTTTTGTAGCCCTTTTCGGTTGTGGCCACACTGAATTGCGCGACTTGTCCGTTTTCGAATTCGCGGAAAGATACATCATGGCCAAGATTGCCAAGAAGAATGACTTTGTTGATGCTCATAGTTTAAATGTTTTTTAGTTGTGAATATTCAAAATTTAGTTTTTCAATTATGCGTTGGTTCTTTTTGTAGATGCGCATTGTGGATCGATTGCCGAATTCATAAGTCTGATGGCACTGAAAACACAAAATATTTATGTTCCGGCCGTCAAGCGCTTTTTCCGGATGCGCGCCGCGTGAAAGAATATGCGAACAGAATGTTGCTGAATAGAATTGCAACGGCCTTCCGCATTCTTCGCAAACGTGTTCTTTTTGTTGCCATATCCACTTGAAAAATCGTTGTCTTGCTTTTTTAATGTCTTTGCCAAATTTTTCCGCTTGGATTTGAACGCGAAGATTGATGTCGATGTCGAAACACCGGTCATCAATCAACGGTTCAATTCCGCGTTCAACGCAATAGTCATATTCTTCGCGCGTTGTGATATGGTATCGCTCAATATCCATCAAAAGCAATTTTCCAATTCGGCTTTTTTGCCGTTGAACAGATATTCAAAAACTTCTTTTTGAACACAATCGGCAATGATCGCAAGTTTATGTTCAAACCCATAATATGAAGGTTGGAATTTGATTCGGGGCGTGACAATTTTTGTTGCTTGGCCGCTTGTGGTGATATATTCGGCGGTGATCACACAACCTTTGTTTTCTTCTTTGCCGGCGATGCCGATTCCGGTCACAATGATGTTTTCATGCAGTGTTTCCGGAAGTGCGAACACTTGCGCCATCAATGGCCGCAATTGCGAAAAATACGCGCGCAAATCCGGATGAATGTATTCATCACATTCGACATGCACTTTGTTTGAATTCACTTGATACGTGACGGCCGCGCCGCCGTCTTTTGTCAATTTGATTTTTGTCAGCGAAAAATCGCCTTCATTCGGTTTTTGTTCCATTTTACTTTGAATTTAATGTTTCACGGAAACGCCGTGTCGGTTTTGCAAATATAAGTTTTATTCGTTGAAATTCAAATTGTTTTATTAGAAAATGTTTGCGGATCTTCAATATAAATCGAATATTCTTCCGCCGCCGTCTGTCTGATGAATTCAATGTGTTCTACCAATTCGGCGGATGATAGATCGGCGATTTCCTTGATGGCATCCCCATATTGCCGACTGTTTATCCAATCAAATCGATGCGTAATTGGCGAAACACCTCGCAACCATGCTTCACATTCTTTTTCGTTCATTCTTTGCCCTGATTCCCACAACGCCGCTTTCATTGTCGGCACAATGTAATGAAAATAATATCCTTTCAGCGCTTCCGATGGTTCATCCGCAAGAACGGAAAATTTTGCGACAATCCGGGCGTTCGGCCATGACTGCAAAAAGGCTTTGGCTTCTGGTTGCAATTGTAGTTGCCCGGATTCATTTGTTTTTCCGAACACGTTTATTTGTCTTTGTTTCATTTTGGAATTGGTTTAATGTGTTGATATAAGCCGATGTTCCGACTTCGCGAATGTATGCGCGCGCGGCTGATGAAAATTGACTTTCCTTGTCAATCACCGCCATATATTCGATGATGAATTCTTGCGGTTGCCAAATTCCTTCTTCATGCAACATGTCGATCGGATGCGTTTTCAACGCTTGATTATGTGCATGCGCTTTGAACCGCGCTTTCTGTCGGCTTTCCCATAATAGGTTCAACAACTTTTCCAAGTTGGCAACGTATTCCGGTGTTTTCAAAACATCGACAACAGTCATTTTTTTTAGTTCTGTTTTTGTCATAATATATCGATTTGATGTTTGATTATTGCTTCAAGTGTGTTTGTTGTTTGTTCATCGAAACAGGCATCACACTCAATTAGAATGTTGTTCAACGCTTCTTTTATTTGCTCGTCTTTCCATTGAGCCATTTCCATAGCAGATGCGTATTTGGGATAATCATATCCGCAAATCATATCGTATTGTAACAACGATATTTCAGTTGCTTTTTCTTCGTTTGTCATTGTTGTTTGGTTTTAATTAGTTCGCTGATGTTTAAGTTGGCAACTTTGTCGGAATCTAATTCCGTAAAAGTATTATTGATTGCGATGCTTAAAAATGACAATTTATCTGTCAAGTTTGTCGCAAATACGCGGCCATCTTTCGCGATCAGATAAACCGTTGCGAATGCAATGTCATCCGTTGTCAATTGTTTTTTCTTTTTCATTTTATGTTGTATTTGATTCTAAGTTCTTTTTGTTCCTTTTCCCATGCCTTCATTCTGTCACGGCCAAAGTTGTTTGTTTGCGCATAAAAGCACAACCACGAAAAACAAAGATCGAATTTCCGCTTTTCTTCGTAGCCGATAAACCACCGGATTGTTAGTGTTGGCAAAATGTCAAACTGTTTGCGCATGATGCCGGATCGAATTCGTTTCATATTGCATTGAATAAAATAATAAATCCGGCTATAATAAGACCGATGACAAAAAACCAAAGAAATACTGTCAACAAAATAATGCACAGTTTTTCAGTTGCATCCAAAATCCTTTCGGACATGTTTTTTTTACTTTTTGTTTTCAATAATTGCATGTTATTATTTCGCATGGATTGCATGCTAACATTCCGCATGATTTCATTTGCCATTTCATTCATTTTGGCATTCAATCTTTTGTTTTCAAGTTCCAAATCATCGATTGCCGTTTGCGCCCATCGATACATCTGCAATGCGCCATCGATGATCCGCGCTTGCATTGCTTCATCCGTTTTTGGTTCGTTTTCCAAAAAATGATATTCGGATGCAATTTGTTCCGCTTTTTGTTCCGGTGTCATAATTCCTTCAATATGTGTTTCAAAAACAATTCGCAATTATAGCACAACGAACCATGTTCGATTTTGATCCGGCATGGATTCTTTATGCACTGATTGCAGTATGCGTTTTCGGCTTTCTGCATGAATTCATCTTGCGCCCATTGATACATTTCAAGCGCGGATTCTTCACAATCATGTGGTGTGCATTCACAACCGTATTGTTCATACTTTTTTGCAATTTCTTTTGCTTTCTCTTGTGCTTTCATTGGTTACGCATTACGATGAAATATATAATCATTCCGATGATGACCATCGCCGCCGATATTTCCAACGGCAACAGAGTGATCCACCATGACCATTGCACAAATTTTATCAATTTCATCACTACCAACAATATTTGCATTATGGCGATGAATCCAATGCCGCTTGATGTGTCTGTTCCCATAATTCAAAGATTTATTATTTCATCAATCATTTGAATTGCTTCTTCATACGCTTTCGCCTTTTCACTTTTTTCAAATCCGTTTTCGTTTATTGTGAAAACCATTTCTTCTTTGTTCGCTTTTTCTTGCAACATGCCTTTCATGTTCGCCAATGCGTTTTGAATGAATTGCGCGCCGGTTTGATATGCGATTGTCAAATCCATCACCATGATTGGCTTCGGCGGTTCTAATTCGGGATATTTTTCTTTGATTTCTTTGCAATAGTTTTGCGCCCATTGCATCCCTTCGTTCGTTGCTACTAACATATTAAAAAAGTTTTAGTTGTTTATCATTCGTTTCTTTGTCAATCTGTTTTTCCGAGATTATTTCCTTGATTTTTTCGCTTGGAATTTCCGCTTCCGTTCTGCATCCATGATTCTATTTTTTTAAGATTAATTCTTTGTTTCGGCGGTTTATTTCTTCCATCGCTTCATTGTAATCATCTGTTTCAAAGCCGGTGAACAACGCTTCATCTTCATACATCACGAACACTTTGAAACGCTTGCATCTGACAAGAAAATGCGGAAAGCGCTTGCGCCATTTAGTTGCTTTTCTTTTGTCTTTCGGTGTTGTTTTGATGCCACACGCCTTGATTATCGCTTCCATTTCTTCAATGGTTGTGACATATCCCAAGAATATACAACAGTCATTGTCGGGCGTGAAGTTCCCACCATAAACGCCGAATTCTTTTGTTTTGAATCGTTGAATTTCAAATCGAAAACCGTCACTTCCGGGCGCTTCCCGAATTTGCATGTAAAACGTTGACGGTTCATCGAAATTCATCCACAAGTCATCTTGTTTCTTGAAGCCTTGCGCAATCAAATAATCACTTGTTATTTTCATTTTTTCTTTGTTTTAATGATTTATGCAAATATTGTTTCGCTGATTTCCATGCCTATTTTTGCCATTTCAAAACCTTTAGGCATCACATTGCCGATGATGACTTTCAGCGCGTTTTCTTCATTGTTGGCCTTTGCCCATTCAACCGCTTTCAATAGTCGGCCTAATAGAATGTTTGCAGAACCATCATCTTCGCCATAGTTGGCATTCCATGTTGCTGACACACACTGTCTGAATATTTGTGCGGCGGCTTTTAAAATTTCTTCGTTCGTTTTCATTTCTTTTTGTTTTTATCTGCAAACCGGTGCAGTCCGTTTGTCTATATCGACAATGCAAATATATAAACGTTTTTTTATATCTGCAAAAATATTTTTGTTTTTTTTCAAAATAATTTGTCATGCAGTTTTTCCGGCAAGTTTTGAAGAATCCATTTTTCATCATTCGCCAACATGTTCCGGCCAAAATGCATGATCAAAAGCGCATCGGAATTCCACAATGTTGCTTTCACTTCCGGATATAATTTTCCGGCTTCGCGCTGATACCTTCTTTTGCGTTCCGGCTTTTCTTCGCCTTTCACTCGTAATTTTAGAACGGATTGCCATTTCATCGGATTCACCAAACAAAACGGCATGTCAGTCACTGTCATGATCGTTTTCAGTTTCTCAAAATCCGCAAGCATCTTTTGAATTCGGAAGGCTTTGCCCGGATTGCCAACAATATCATCCGGCCGCAATTGCACTTTTTCAACAAATACAATCGGATGGCATATTTTCAACATATAATCAAACCATTCAACCAAATCCATCAATTCATCCGGCATTTTCTTTGCTTCCGTCTTGAAGTTTGGCCGCCAAATGGCGATGCCGCCGCTTTTGCCGGGATCTATTCCAATGACACAATCTATCTGCATATTTGATATTGATTTTCGATTCCACTGATTTCGCGTTCTGACTTGTTAAGCGTTCCGCGTTTCTTGTATGCTTCCGCTTGCCGCGCCGCAACTTCATATTCCTTGCGAAGTTTCAAATATGTTTCGATGTCACCGTTTTGCGCGGCTTTTTCGGCTTTCTGCAATAGTGCGTTTGCATTCTTGAACAATTGCACTTCGCGCCGGTGTTCAACGGTTTCCGGTGATGGCATGTGCGAAAATCCGTTTGGCACACTGACAATCGGTTTTTTCTCAACTTGCGGTTTTTCCGCCATCTTCATCGGCGATTCCGGCTTTTCGCCTTTCAACACCGCTTGCCGCGCTTTTTCATGTCCCTTTGCAGTATATCCAAGTTTTTTCATCACAACCAAAACTTCACTGACCGGCAACCCCAACATTTTTGCCGCCTTCTGTCCGCTTATTTCCGGATGTTGAAAATATAATTCTTTGATCCGGGCTTTGTTCCGCTCATTCATGATCTTACTTTTTGATGGTTCGCCAATCTGTTCCGCGCAATTCAAAATAATTGCACATTTCCGACAACCGACTGACAACGCGGCCACCGAATTCTTGTTTTATCAATTCATGTTGCATCGGAAAGTTGCTTGTTAGTAGAGTGAATTTGCCATAGGCATCACCGCGCGATTCAATTATCAGCCGAATCGCGTTGATGCGGTTGCCCATGAAAACTTGTTCCGCTTGTCCGCTTCCGAAATCGTTTATGTTTAAAACATCGATATTTCGCAAGCGGTTGATTGAATCAATCCCGGAAACAGTGACATTGTTGCAAATGTCATCGGCGCGATTATCAGCCCAAATCAGTTTGATTTTGCGCCGGTCGGCTTCATATTCGATGTTCATGTAGTTGGATATTGCCGCAAGTATGCGCAACAAAACGCTTTTTCCAGTACCACATGAACCGGCGATATATAAACCTTTGTTTATATCGCCATCAATCTGTTCTTTTGGATTGGCCGGATTCAAACATTTGAACGGCATTCCCAAAAGCCAATTCAAACAGTTCTGATAAACAAAAATGTTGTTTTCGTTGATCACGAATTTTCCGCCGCATAATTGATCGCCAATCGCTTTGAAAATCCGGTCGGCATCCGGCAATTCGTAAGTATTACGAACAAACGGAACAATGTTTCGGCGATCCAAAATTTTCGCCGCTAATTCTTGATAGTTGGTTTCCATGATATTAAAATATTAAAAATTAGATAAATATAAAAATAAAAAAAGTTATTTCCAAATTCCTTCAATGTTGCGATTGTCGCGTTCGCTTGTATCATGGTTGCGCGTTGAATATGTATTGCCTTCCCAAGTGCGAACGGCCGCTTTCCAATCTTTCATTTTGTTTTTTCCAATCATCCAACCTTTCATTTCGTAAAAATTGAAAAACCTTTCTGCATCAACATTATTTTTCCGTTCTTGACAATAAAATTTTATTTCATCGATTGTTGGCGGAATAAAACGTTTCGTTTTTTCCCCTAAAATATTATTATCATTCTTTTCTTTATTATCATTCTTTATTTCTTTAGTTGTTGCCCTTTGATTGCCATTTGTTTGCCCATCGTTTGCCGTTTGATTGCCGTTTGTTTGCCCTATTGCCGTTTCTTGCGTTTGGTAATCTGCATATTTACAAATAGTTATTAGTGTATATTTGTTTGTCGTTTGAATGTCTATTTCGTTTGTGTTTTTTAACTTTTCCAAAGCAATGCGAATTTGCTTTGATGTCAGATGCACTTGGCTTGCCAAGTTCACAACGCTTGTCGCTAATTGGCCGCGCTCGATGGTTATTCCGTGCCATTTTTTAGGTTCAAAGTTTGCCGTTAACAGAAGGTGCAGAAACACACGAACCACGTTGCCGTCATCGTACCATTCCCAATCTAATAGTTTGCGGTGTATTTTTATCCAACCATCCATTGTTTTAGGGTTTTAAACGGCTTTCGATAGGGCAAAAACGCCCTATCTACTTGCCGGTGTCTTAAAATGGTACTTCGTTTGTCGGGTTTTCCATTGTTTCAGTTTTTTGTTGTTCCTCGCCTTGTGCAATCAGCATCATATCCCTTTCGGCATATTCAATTTCGGCCGCTAATGCTTGAATCATCAATTCTCTTGCTTTGGCTGAAAACAATTTTACACGCTCTAACACATTGCCGTATTCGGCAATAAAGGCGATTTCAAACTGTTCGGGATTTTCACTACTGATGCCAACTTTCATCATTTGGCATTGAACCGCATTTTCTGATGCGTGTTTCATTGAAAAAATATCAATCATATCTATAAAAATTTAATGCCTTATTCAGAATCCGATTGTTAGCCGCCAATCGAACCCAAATAAGGCATCGTTTATCTTCTATCACCACCCGGCTATGTGGTTTTTATGTACTGCAAATATAATCAATATATCTATATTTTGTTCGTTTGCATTAAATATTTTTTATATGCGTTTTCCGCTTCTTCTTGCGTTTCGTAGATGTCAGATTCACCGCAACCCGATAAACAACACCATCCGGTTTCGGCGTCAATGTGTTTGAATTCCCAAACATATTCGCCATTTGTCGCAATTCCACACAAATCCGTAATTGTTGCCGAATAAGGTTTGTCGTTATCGCCGCGCCAAATCCACACAGTTTGTCCTATTTGATACTTCATGACCTTATTGATTTAATTCTTTCACGTCAATTGGTTCAAAGGCTTTTTTCACCTTCAAAATGTTGTCGGCGCTTTCGTTTGGTATAAGGCTGACAACCGGAAAGCGCGATTTGTCGCCGGGCTTTTGAGTTGTCGCGAATTTCACATTCAAATCAAAAATGATCCCTTTGCAAAATCCGCGTTCTTTATACATGGCATCAAACGTTTCCCGGATTTGTGGGATTGTTGACGCCGTTCCCTTGCTGACAAATTGCCAAACACCGGCGATGCCGCGAACCAAAGGAATGATGAAGTTCAATGTCAACGTGACATCCCAACCATCGCAATCCGGTTGTTTGCTTTTCTTGTTCGGATATCTGTTCGAAATTGATTGCATCAGATTCGGATGTTCGTTTGTCGATAGTGAAACATACTTTTTGCCGTTCCATACATCAAACGTTTCGCCATCGCCGCAAGCGATCAAACGGCCTTCGTCATCCCTATATTCAAACCGTTCGTTGCATACTTGTTCAGCATCATCAGATGGGAAAACGATTTGGATTGTTTGCGGTTTTTCGCCGTATGCCGCCGTGAATAGTGATGCGTATTTTCCGGCCGGTATAAAGTAGTCAACAGACATCGGAAAGCCGCGTTCGCTTTTCTTGCCGACTTTTATTTGCCCAACGCGCGGAAGTACCAACCTTGTCGGCGCTTCCGGTCTTTTGATTCTTCCGTTCATGATTCTTTAATTAATACAGTCCGCGTTTTTTATTCATACCATACAGTTTTTAAAAGTCCGTGAATGCCGAAATGACGTTTTGAAACATAAACAATTTTTCGATTCTTGTTTTCGGTGGTTTGTTGCCATCCGCTTGGTGTCCATTCAATGTATTCGAATTCAACAACTCGTTTCGGCAATTTGTTTAAATTTGTTTTCATAACTCATTTTTTTTGTTCCGGCAACCCGGCCGGTCGGTTTTGTCGTTCTTGACATTGCAAATATATAAATGTTTTTTATATCTGCAAACATTATTTATATTTTTTTTAAAAAAAATTGCAGTAGGGGAAGCGAATATTTTGAAGAGTGCAAACGTAACAAGGGCAAAATTTCCCCTACTGCAATACAATTAAACAAATAATTTGTGGTCCGTAGTTCTATTCTTCTTCTATTTTGTCGCTGACAAAAAATATCACCTTTAGACTGTTGCGCTCTGTTGTAATCACGCAGTCATCTGCACCTATTTCGTTTTGCAAGTCAATCAACCAATTTGGTTGATACCAAGCCTTGTTGTCTAAATAGACGTTTATCCTATTACCAGTGTGTTCCATCGTGTTAATGTTCATTACATCGGTAATTATGACATCTTTTACACACTTGTCTTTATTTAACAAGTATTTCCGTATTTTATTCAATTCCATAGTTTCCTCGCTTTAAACATGTCATTAATGAAATCGGCAACTTTCATTTCTTTTTTGTTTTTATGATTTCCGCCAATGTCAGTGAAGTAATGTTTTTTGTCAAATCCAACGCATCCAAATTGATTGTTCCGTATGTGGCCGTAAATGTCTTTGCGCGTTGGTTGTCTTTCACCGCCGCAATAGCCAATATTTCATCGCGAACCGCCGCCATTTCGCTTTCCGTTTGATCTTTGAAGTTATATGTCGGTTTGTCCTTGCGCCAATCTTTCGGACTGAAATTGAAAACCCTGTCAATCGGATGTTCCGGAAAGTTTTCTTGCCACATATCGCGATACAAATGCAACTGCAATTCGTGTTCTTCCGTGAATCCGTTGCGCCCGGATTTGAAATCGACAATGGCCGTTTTGCGGCCTTCTTTCGTTTGCAATGTGCAAACCAAATCAATCATCCCGGCATAATGTTTTAATTCGCTGACAAGCGCAATTTCGATTGCCAACGGCCTTACATCGTAGTCGGCCACCCATTGAGCAAACGCCAAAACATCTTTCTTCAAGTCATCAGCATAAAAGATGAAGTCAACCGGCAACTGTTTCTGTTCAATATACACCTTTAGTTTGTCTTGGATGTCATCCAAATCAATCGTTCTATTGATTAATAGTTCGCCGAACAATCCATGCATGAATGTTCCGTATGCGGCGCGTTCATCGCGATACCGATCGGCCGCTTCCGCGCCCAACTTGTCGCGCCATTGTTTCAAAAACGGACTTTCCGGCATTGTTTGCGACAATATGGTTGTGACTGATGGGAAAAATTGCGGTTCGCCTTTTTCATCGTATTTGTAATAATACCGATAGCCTTTTGTGTTGAGTTGGTAAACCGGAAATTGCGGTTCAATCAGCGCGTTTCTGTCAAAGAACATCGCCTTCATTTGTTCGACTGTCATGCCGGGCATGATGTCAAATTGCGCGGATGTTTCCGGCGCGAATTCTGTCATTTTTGGTGTTGTTTCCATTTTTCCTTTGAATTTTGTGTTTATTTAAAGTTTTCGATTTTCGATGACAATTCATCGCGAAGTTTTTGCGCTTCTTCAAGTTTCACAACAACACGTTTCCGGGCTTCAATATTGCCATCCATCGTTTTGCGCATCTGTTCCATTTTCAGTTGCGTTGATTTGATGTTCAAATCATACTGTTGGATTTGAAGGTTGCATTTTGCGATCACACCATCTTGGCAATCGCGCTGATTCAATAATGATTTTAAAGTTTCCATTTTTCCTATTTTAAGATTAAACACTTTCTTTGATATGCGCGAATCCGTTGATCACCATAAGAAGGCAACAAAAAGCCGTGACAACGTGAATCGGATTCCAATAGGCCGCAACAATGCTTGCAACGGCCAAAACCGCAAATATTACAACAAATACTTTCATGATTCTTCGTTTTTAATGTTGAACAAAAAGTTTGCGTCACATCCGGTCATTTCGCAGATGATTTCAACCATTTCTTTTGTGATTCTGTCTGTTTTCCCGGTGCAAAGATTTGTCATGTTAGCGCGGCGCGTTAACAGAACGGAATCCGGCCAAAGCCTCGCGGCGATGTCCATTTTCTTGATTTTCTTGCCTTGCAAAGTTGCTTTTGCAATGGCTTCGTTGATTCTGATGTTTGCCATAATTTTAATTTTAAGTTGTGCAAATATAAATAATGTTTTTATTTATTCAAATATTATTGAATTTTATTTTGAATTGATCTTCAAGAAATTTTTTGCAATCTGTTCCGTCATCGAACAGATTCTTGCCGAATCGCTCTTCAAAAATTACGCGCGAATTGTCGCAAAACACATCACAAACAAACATTTTGAACGGATCGTTGCCAAATCTGTCATCTGTATGGTGGTTGTTTGGCCGTTTGCATAATTCCTTACCGCCGCGAATGTAAAGTTTTACCATTCCGGGATATTTGTGGAATTCTGCAATGCGTTTGTTGTATGAAGCCAACGGACAACACATGCACCCTAAACGGCGCGAAAAATCGATGTTTCCGTTTTCATCATAATACGTTGGCGCAAGTTGGATTTTTCTGTCAATCACAAAATCGGCAACATCTTGAAGTGTCCAATCTAATATTGGAAAATATTGGCGTGTTTTCACGCCTTTTCGATAAACCCGGCATTGTTCCGGTTCTTTGTATCGTTTGGCGCGCTTTTGCGATTCTTCGCGCCTAATACCCAAAACGGCATAATCCAATATATGATATTCTTTCAATGCAGAACAACAAAATCGCATATACCTATTTGGATAACCGCGCGTTGACAATATTTCCAAAAACGATTTTTCCGGGCGGCGAATTTCAGCGCCTTGCGCAATAGCATGCGCGATTGTTCCCGGCGGATCAATCGTTGTGTTTTTGTAGATGGCGCGATAATTCACACCGGCCATCCGTGTCAATTCAAGAATTACATCACTATCCTTGCCGCCGGAATAGGCAACTTCAATCGGCTGATTGACTTTTGCCGCCATTTCCGCGCCGGCTTGAATCAGTTTGATCGCGCGTTCGATTTTCTTTGTGTCCATGCTTTATTCAGTGAAATAATATCCGTTTATCGCGTGAAATTCTTCTTCAAATTCTTCATCTGACATCGCCATCATTTCTTCAACATCTTCGCGATCACGGTCCGCCATCGGAACAAAATTCGGCTTCAGGAATAGTTTGTTGAAGGTATCCGCCATATTTTCAAAAGTCAGTTCGCCATCGATGGCCGCGATCATATTCTCATAGTCCGCCGGGCATGATCCGTTGATGTATGTCATACCTTCTGCAATCTTCATGAATCTTTTGATTGTTTCAATTCGTGTCATTTTTTTGTGCTTTTAATGTTTTGCGGAAATCGCCGCATCGTTTTGACATTGCAAATATATAAATGAATTTTATATCTGCAAAATGTTTTTTATTTTTTTTTGTGATATGTATAACAAAAGCCGTTTTTGTATATGTATCGCCGGAACATGTATATAAAAACGCGAAACGCGATGCGGTTCTTTGCCGTTCGCGTTTCGAAGCACTTTCCAAATGTGGATGCGCACAATGCCGTTTTCGTCATGGCGAAAACTTTTCTTTTTCAACTTCTTGGTTGATAAGATTTGCAAATATATCAATTCTTTCAAATTCTTTGCAGATTGGAAAGAAAAAAAACGGCCTTCATTTCTCAACGATGGCCGTTCGGCTGAAACTCATTTATCATGAAAGAAAAGTGCATTCAAATATAATTATTTTCCGAATAATCTGTATTGAATTCCGAAGCCCAAATACGGCGCGGCGATGCCTTGCGCGGAAACACCAACGCCAAGTTGAACGCCAACGCCGATTTTCGGCGCTTTTTCGCGCTCGATTTTCGTGATGATCGTTTCTGTCTGCAAACAGTTTATTTCAATCGAATCCAACGCGGCTTTATATCCGCTTAAATAAGCCGTGTATTTCGCATTTTCCGTGCTATCTTGATAAATTACACTTTCGAACGGAATAATGGCCGCAGATTGCCCGGAAACGCTATCAAATACGATTTTTATTGCCGTGTCCGTTTCGAAAATTGTGTCATGCCTTGTCACATACCGGACAATTTCCGTTGGTTTATCGATGAAAAACGTGTCAATGTGTGTCAAAACAACCGTGTCGGCGCTGATCGGCTCAGTTTGTTCGCGGTTTTTTTGCCATGATTGGCCAAACCAAAAGAACAAAAACGCGATGCCAACGGCAACAAACAATTCTAATGTGCTGATTCTGTCTTTTTCCATTTTGTTTCTTTTCGTTTCATCGCGATTTCATATTTCTTTTTCTGTTCGTCTGTCAGTTCCGTTGTGCCATTCCAATTTTCGGCCCACATAAAGAACAATCCGCCGGCCAAATTCCGTTTTCCTTCGCAACATCCGCGAACATTGCGGCTTTCAATGCCTAATTTTCTTTCAACATCTTTTGATGATTCAAAAACACAGACCTTGCCGTCAATGCTGATGCCGACAACTTGCTTTTTGTTCCATCCGCCTATATCCGGCCGGCCATTGTGCAAAAGATTTTTTCGAACCTTGTTGTGTTTACGGCCATCCATCCATTCACACCATTTCTTGCCTTTGTTGTGCGGTGTCATCCCTTTGACAAATCGGCCATTGTTCCGTTGCTTTATAGGCTTCGGCGGAAACAGACAATCCAAATCGTAAATACAATTCATAATTTAAAATTAAAAAATGGGCCGACTTTTGCGCCGACCCTCATCAATAACAACCACTAAAACTAATTATTGCAATGTTTTTCTATTAGTTACATAAAAAAAACGTTCTGCGGTTTTTGATTTTCCAACCTTTATGCCATACCAAAGAACACACAATGCACGATAAATAGTTGAACGGCGGCGGTGAGTTGCACACCGCTTGCAAATCCGGATTTTACGTGTTGGCGGCTCTCAATCGCCATTTTGCGCCGTTGCTTTTTGCTTTTGTTGCCCACCGCTTTGTTGTGGAATCGGCGGACTTATCTACAATAGTAGAAATTGAAAAAAGAACCTTGTTTTTTGGTGGCTTCGCACCGTTGGAATATGAATTATATTATTGTCAAATACGCTTCTTCGCCGTTGTTGATTGCACTTTCAACCATTGATGTCAACAGTTCTTCAAACTTTGTCGAATTGGTAACCTTGCCTTTTTCGGTATTGTTTCCGGGTAAAATACATCCGGCGGAATCTTTTGCTGTGTTCCCTTTGTGGATCCTAATTCCTAAATATCCGGGAACGTTCAAAACTTCAATAAGTTTGCAGCCAAATCGCGGACTTTGTGTCACGGCCAATTTGTATGTTCCGACTGGAATTGCAGTTTCACCGGCAATCTTTATTTTGTTGATTTCCTTTTCGCTCATATACATATTCAAACCCCTGTCGGCATCTTCAACAGTGTTGCAAATCATTCTACCGCCGGCGAACAGTTGCCCGATGGTATAGTCGGATTTTTTCCATTTACGTATCAAAGTAAGATGTAGCATACTATTTTACTTTTTCAAATTCTTTTACTCCGCAAATTGTTTCATCGTCAAAATCGATGGCTTTTGCGCCTGCTTTCAACCTATATGTAAGTTCGTAATATTCCACCGAACCATCATCAAACGTTACCTTATAGGCATATTTTCGCGGTGCGCATCCGCACAGAATCCAACCTATAACAAGCGCAACCAAACACACCTCAACAATGGCACTATTTTTTTTCATCACATTAATGATTTTTGGATGTATGCCCACATCGGTTTCAGTGCGAAGCCAACAACAACCAACAATGCAACGGCAAACAGATAATGTCCATCGTTCAACAAATGCCCTGTGCCGCCTATCGCAGACAGAGCCAACGCGGCCAAAGTTCCCAATCCCGAAAATCCGCGCCAAATAGTTTTCCACGTTTCCATATCAATAATTTTTTATACAAAGTTAGTTTTATCTTTTATTCTCGCAATAGTTCTTTCGGCTTTTGCTTTCGCAACAGTCATTATTTCTGCAATATCCAAATTATAGTATTCGATGAATTGCCGCCATACCACAAAAGTATCCGCCATTTCTTCGATGACGTGTTCAAGATTTTTCCGCGATGGTGAACACTGCATTTCGGTTATCGCTTCAATCAGTTCAAAACCTTCTTCGACAAACTTTCTTTTCTGTCTTGAAAGTCCGTTTTGCGTGATTATTTCACGGCATTGCGCTTTAAACTGTTCCATCATTGAACCGCCCAATTTTTACTTACCATTCGCGCGCTTGCGATTGTATATTGCGCGTAGTGTTGCGACATCCATTCATTTTTCGCCGTTGCATTGACCGTTAAAGTCTGTTGCGAAAGTCCTGTTTTGTCGGCAACCCAATTTGAAATGTTGGCGAACGATGAAACAGACAATTCACTACTTTGTGCCAACCCGAACGAAATTGGCATTGTACTACTATTCGGCAATGTCAGTGTTTTCAGTTTCGAACATCCGGAAAACAAGCCGGCAACGTTTGTCACCGATGTGAAAGTTGCGGCGCTCAAATCCAAAGTTTCAAGAATAGTACAATTTGCAAACATATTCGTTGCGGTTGTCAGCGAAGCGAACGTTGCGGCCGACAAGTCTATTTCCTTCTGTTCATTGCAACCTTCAAACATTCCGGTTGCATCTGTAACATTGGCGAATGTTGCCGCCGTGAATACGGCCGCTTGCGTGCTATTTTTTATTGAGTTCCGAAACATATAGCTGACATCTTCGGCGGCGGCGAATGTTTGCGATGCTAACCACGGCAACCAATAAACATCAAAAGCCGTTCCATCGAAACAATAACTTAAATCGGTGGCGGCGCTCATATCTATTGCACTTATTACAAAATAGCCGGTGACGTTGCTTAAAAATCCCGCAAGATTGGTGCAAGCCGATGTGTCCAACGCTGACAAATCGAACGAAGTGCCAACTTTAGACTTGTGAAACATATTTTGTGCGTTTGTCGGATGTGCGGCCCATGCCGGGAACAACGATGCAAAACTTGTCACACTGTTTGCGATGGTTGCGTTGTCAAACATTCTCGCACAGTCCGCGACGCTTGCGAACGTTGCCGAATCAAAACGGAAAGTTTGCTGTCCGATTTTCTTGCATTCGCAGAACATCACGCCTGTTGACGTTTCATCTTCGAATGTGCAAGCACGCAAATCGATTGAAGCAAGATTCGTGCAACCTGTAAACATACCATAAGCGCCGAATTTCAAAAGCGCGTTAGGCATTGATACACTTGCCAACGATTCACAGTCGGCAAACATCAAACCTCCTTGCGTAACGCTTGCGAACGTTGCCGATGGCATATTGACGGCCGTCAACTTTTTATCAGAATCAAACATTTTCTTTATTGACGTGACGGCGGCAAAGGTGCAAGCGCCAAAGATTATTGTTGTGCAATTTGTAAGCGAATTCAAAACAATGCTTGTTGCAGTGCCAAAACCATCGCTTTCGCTCAAATCCAATTCCGTAATTTTGTCGCAGTTCTGCAACGGTGTGTCGGGGCCCGAATTGCCCGAATCAACAGATGTGCGCAACGTTGAAATCGGTGTATCGTAGCCGTATGTAAATTCACCATTCGCAACCGATATTGTTTGAACAGTGCCATTGATGTTCAATTTTATCGATGAAACGCCGCTTTGCGTTTTGCCTTTCAGATAATAGTTTGTCGGCGGTGTCGGCGGTGTCGGCAATGGTAGCGGTTCGGGTTCGACATTGCTTTGCTGATATTTCCGGATGATCGAAAATAAATCAAACTGACATTCAATCGAAGCAACATCATCGCTTTCCCATTTCGATGAAATTTCGAATTGGTTTGTTTGCATTGTTTTTGTTGTTCCGTTCAAACAAGCTTTGATTGTTATCATGTCGGCCATGCGCGTCAAATTCAAACAATCCAATTGGCTTTCGTTGACAATTGTGTTGAATCCGCTTGTTTTCTTTGTGGTTTGCGACATCGCGAAGAAAATGCCGTTGTTTGTTTTGCCTTCTTCTTCAACATTATATGTCGGATGCCAAAGCGGTGTTTCGAAAATCTGTTTATATTTTATGTGTTTCGAAATCGGTGTGCCATCGGCGGTGATTATATCATCGAAAAATTGCCAACTGATTTCAGTATATTCGGAAGCCAAAGCGCCAATCCGGAAAACATCAGAATACCAATTGCCGATTTTCATGTAATAATATCCGGGCGTTGTGTTTCCAAAAACGCCGGCCATTTCGCCTTGATATATCCAAATATGCGCTGATTGGCCGTCAACGCTGATGTCATGGTCCAAAAGATGTCCGGCAAAATCAATGTCGGCAACCTTCGTGTCCGTGTTCGGTTCATAAAGTTCGCCGCCGGCCGGCACGCTTCCGTTGTCTATAATATAGAACGGCAACAAATCAGCGCCGCAAATGACTGAAATCTTTCTTTGTGCGAACCATGCGCGCCAAATTTGCGCGGCGCGCGAAGGAAAAAACGCAATCGGTGATGTGTTGAAATTCATTGTTTATAGTTTTAAGTTTGCCAATTTTGAACGCAAATCATCATTTTCAATCCGCAATTCTTTAACTTCTTTGCGAAATGAAATGTTTTCATCTGTCAGCATTGCAACCCGACTGTTCACACGTTCCAATTCATTTTGATACATATCCAAACGTTTTTTGTTATCTTCGACAATGTCAATGTAAATTTGCAACATTTTACGCAAATTTTCGATGTCATTTGTTTTCACTTCCGACAAATATTTTTTGCGTGTCCAAAGATACGTTGCGGATGTTGCAACAACGCTTGTTCCCAAAATCGTTTCAATAAAAGTTGAAAGTTCCATCATTCTTCCGGTTCGGTGTTTATATATTCGTTTGCAATATAGTCAATTTTTGAATCTTCCGGTTGCGGCGGAATTTCATCAACTTCCCACCAATTTTCAACGCTTTCAGACGGTGCAAGTTTGGCTTCAATAGCAAAGTTGATGTCATCGTTTGTTATCCACTTGCCCTCATCGGCTCTCAAAATCCGTGTTTCTTCGTTCCAAGTCATAACTTATTCAATGTAAACTATTTCTTTGATAGTCTTGTATTTATCTCTTTTGATATTTTCCATTGCCTCTTCAATTGTGTCACAACAACCATCACACCAACATCCATCTTCAAGCCAATCGTACCACCATAGAAAGCCAAAAAGTCGCTTTTGCGACAAATATGTTATTTTGCCACTAAAATAAGTATATTTTACAATTCTATACTTTTTCATTTTTAAAGCTATTTTCTTCATAATCTTTCGTTTTTATGCAATTGCCCTCGTCCAGTTTTTGCCCGACAAAATGGTGTCGATATTCGTTTGCTCTGCGGCGGTTAGGGCGTTCCAGGCGGTGGTGTTGAAAGTGCAGGTGTGTGCGGTGTGGCCTGTCAGGTCTGAAAGCCAGTTTGCCACGGCCAGCATCGAAGCGTAGGTTAGCGGTGAACTGGCTAAATTTACAGGTGCGTTGGCGGCGGTTGAAGTTGGTAAAATCGCAGTGGCATTGCCAGGCACTGTTATGTCGGTTAAAAGGTTTGCGTACTGAAAGGCGTTTTGCGTTGTGTTTACGCTGGCAAAGGTGGCAGAAGGCATATACAACGCTGTTAATTTGCGTTTGTTGCGCACAAAATTGGTAATGTTTGTAGCCGCTGCAAATGTTGCTAAAGGCATACTAATATTTTCTGTAACATCAATAGAGGCTTGTGCTGCCGCAGAACCAAACAAATATAAAATGTTTGTGGCATTGGCAAAGGTTGCTTTTGGCAATGAAATACTAATTAAAAGCGGCAGGTCGCCAAACGCCTGTTCGGCATTGGTTGCAGAATTAAAGGTAGCGTTGTCTATTTTCAGCGTTTGCAAATAATAGTTTTGATAAAATATGTGAGTAATATTTTGTGCGCTTTCAAATGTTGCGTTGCTTAAATCCAATACTTCAATAGAAGCACCCAAAAACATATTCTGCGCACTTGTTACAGAAGCAAAGGTTGGCTTTGATAAATCCAAATTCTGCACCTTGCTATATTGAAACATATAGGTTGAATTTTGCAAAGAAGCAAAGGTTGCAGAAGCAAGATTAATGGCTGTTGCCGAATTTCGTGAAAACATATAACTTGCGTCTTGCAAAGAAGCAAAGGTTGCAGAAGCAAGATTAATGGCTGTAACTGTTGGTTGCTGCACAGACGACAAAGAGAAGGCCGCATAAGCATTTATTGCAGAAGCAAACGTGCAATTACTTATTCCATAATCAACAATTTTATCTGCTTCGCTAAACATTTGGCTTATATTCAATACGTTTTCAAACGTAATGTTGCCAAAGTTCAAAGAAGTTAAAGACGTACAGCCCCCAAAAGCCTGTTGTGTAGATATACAATGCAACAAACCATCGCTGCCCGAAAAATCGAAAGTTGTAATTCGCGTTTTTGCGTACGCAAATTGATACAGCGAATAAATCTTTTTGCCCGAATATTCAAAACTCCAGTCGCCGTTTGCGTCAACGTTAACAGTGATATTTTCAGCCGCATCGGGTGTCTGCGCGTTGTCTTGTATAAATTGAATACGAAAAGTCTCTGTGCCGTTAACATTGCTTGATGTGCCTCGTACTACATAAACCACCGCAACGGCGTTTGTTGTCCATCCTTTTGCATCAGCCGCATCGAAAACAATTTGTTGATCGGCAACGCTCATTGCATCCCACATCGTTTGATTGAATGTGATTGTGTGCGTTCCGGATGTGTAATCATATAGGCCGTTGATCACGTTCAACATCTCTGTTTTCGGCATTACACCATCGGACAAGTCAACATCCGGTTGCCATGTGTCTTGCGGAATTATCAGTTCATAAAGCGCAACGCAACCGGCAAACGCATCGGAAGCGGAAGCGACATTCGAAAGATCGCAGTTTGAAAAATCAACCGTTGTCAATCCGGCGCAATTCTTGAAGGCATCATTTAACGATGTCAGTCCGGCCAAACCATCAGACAATGAAAAATCAATATCGGTGACATCGGCATCGTTTTCAAATGAAATTGATGTGATCGGTGTATTATAGTCATATTGCCATAAACCACCGACAACGGATATTTCAACCGGCGATCCGTTTATGGTTGCATATACAGTATTGGCGGCGCTTTGTCCGGTGATTGAGTATTGCGCCGGGATGCCGATTGTCCAACCGCGATCTGTTGCCTTCGCAATCAAATCATTTTGCGTATCTGCATCCAACGCATTCCACATTGTCGTATTTGGCGTGATTGTATGAACGCCGGCATTGTAGTAATATAAGAATTTGATCAAGTCATAAAAACTTTCCAATGTCAAATCTGGGCAATCAGAAAAATCCAAATCAGCTTTCCATGTCGATGAATCCGGGCAAATCAGCGTTGTCAGCGCAACGCAACCACGAAACATGTTGTTTGCAGATGTAACCGCACTGAATGTTTTGTTTCCGAAATCAACAGCAAGCAATTCTTCGCAACCATCAAACATTTCATCGCATGATGTCAAATTTTCAAGCTTGTCGCAATCAGCAAAATTGACTGATACAACATCTGCCGCGTTGAATTTCAGAGTTGCGATAGGTTCCTTATATCGATATGTAAATTTATTTGCATTCACTTCAATTGTAGTTGATTCGCCGTTCACAAATATAATAATTGAACTGCCAAGCGCCGTTCCCTTCAAATAATACCAACGGCCAACAAAATTGAACAACAAATCACCTTTTGCAACCAATGAATTCAGATTGATTGAAAGTGTTTTGATGTGTCCATCGCCCTGTTGCGTTCTTATTACTTTGTTGCAGTTGTCAATGTCTTTCAATATTTCCGCCATGACTGAATCAGCGAATTCAACGCTTTGAACCTTATATCTTCCGGTTGTGATGGCCGTTGTGTCGGCATTGTTTATGTTCACGTGTTCACATGGCAAAGTGTATCGCCACATGTTTTCATGGATTTTTATGAAAGCCGCGTTTGCATTTTGCAATCTGTATTTGATAGTGATACCATCTTCATCGTTTGCATTTACTTCTTCTATATTTAAATCCCATTGTGGATTTCCATTAATGACCGGACATCCGAAAAACACAAAGCCTTCTTTACTAACATCATTAGGACTACTTAAAATAAAATCAATATCAGTTGAAAACGAACCAACTGAAATTTCATCTTTCACGCCTTTCTGAATATATTGATCCAAGCATTTTATCTGATATCCATCAAACGGTTTTGTTTGAATATCCATCCAACCGAATGAATATATTTCCGGCATATCTTGTTTATCAAATTTTACTTTGTTTTGTCCAAAAACCTTGTTGTTTTTCGTATTCGTATGAAGTTCGGTTTCTAAATCAACTATTAATACCGGCATTTCTTCGTTGTAGGAATAACCATTATCGAAATAGTTCACATGTTCAATATGTATGTCACCATCATTGTCAATATACCAATATATTTGATAAGCATATTTCAGCATTGACAACACCTTCGCGAGTGTTATTGGCGCGTTTTGCGCCGGTGTGTCATAGTAACTACTGATGACATTTGATTTTGCGGTAATAGCCGCCGCCACTGCATATCCTGCATAGTTTTCTGTATTTAATATTCCACTTATTACATTTCCATTCCATCCGGTTTTGGATGCAAGTTTTTTTACAACTTCAATGACAGTATAACAATCTTTTATTTTCCGCTTTGCAGAATAGTTATCAATATAATTCCGGTATCTAAAATAAGGAACAACCCACAAACTACATAGTAACCATTGCGCTGGCGCTATTGGCAAAGGGTTATAATTAGTTTCAAGATATCTAACGAAATATTTATCATTATAACAAATGCCATATTCTGTTGGATCATCTTGAACGGTTACACTTGATACAAATTTGACACATGCCGTTGTGCATGGTGCAACTTTATTATAATTCAAATTGATTGCGCCACTTATGTCATTTAATGGTACGGAATAAGTTTGCAATGTTGTATCAAGAAGTGTTATTTGTGATAATTCAGTTTGCAATAAAATTCGTGCCATTATAACACTCCACTGACATTGCGGATTGATTTCATAAGCCAAAAGGGGGTTTTCATAAATATGATCGAATGCATATCCATCATAATACGCTTCAAATAACCAATCATCGTTTTCATCAAATAACGTGTATCTTCTTTCTGTCCCACTCAAAAAAACGAAACATCTGTATATATTCCCATCTGATCCGGTTAAATAAATATTGTTACTGGCATCCCTTTCGGTATTGTTAGTATATGCAATTATTTTGATATATGTTGTTTCGCCAAACCATGTTTTTTTAACTGTAAAACCAGCAGCATAAACTTCGCCAATTTTTTCAAAATGGTATGTATTGGTTAATTCAGTGGGATTTGTATTTGAATCGCATGTTGCTTCCCAAAAAGATTCACCGACATAATTGGTGATTTTACTTTCTCCACTACAATATATTTGCAAACATGGCCGAATGTTAATATTTACCGGTTGCATATTTGGCGCAAGTTTTACCAAATTATATTCATCTTCCAAATGATCTAATAATGCCGTGTATCTGTCAAGCGTTTCCGGTTGAACAGTGATGGTTTTTGTGTCATAGTCGATTTCACAATCTGTCAACGCGAAACGGCCTTTCCAAACATCTTTCCACAAATCATTGTCGGCATCGTACCATTGCAGAACAATCCTGTGTTCGTAATTGTAGCCTTTTGACAATATGTCATCAAATTCAAAACGGAAAGCCAACGAACCATTGATTTTGGCGCGATAAAACATTTCGTTTGATTCTTGCGAAAAATCAATGGCCGTTGAATCATCAACTTTCGGTTGACATTCTGCAAAAATGTCATTTTCATCCAAAAAACCCCATCTGTATTTCATAATCATTTATGAATTATGCGTGTTACATTGCCGCGTTTTTCAACCCATCCATCGGCGGTGTAAATCACTGTTTGCCGTCCGCGTTCATTCAATTCGTGCATGTCTTTCGCGATCGAATTTAGTTGCGCAGTGCCTTCAAATATAGGAATAATTTGCGCATTTGTGGCATCGTATGCGTGCATATACTTGTCGGCGAACGTGTCATTGTTCAACGCGTTGATAAGTTGCGGAATTTCCTTGCGATATTTGCGCGATGAACGGCGATTGATGACCGCAAAGAATTCCCCACCTTCCGCCCGGCGGCGTGTTCCGTCTTTTTTTGTTCCCAAATCAATATCGTTTCCGGTTTGATGCGAACCGCCTTCAAGCAATTCAACAGTTCCTTCGCCGTATGTTTCTGATGAAAGTTGTTTCGCCTTGATCTTTGATCCGATGAACGTTCCCCACATAAGCGCCAACACCGGAATAGCCCACGGCATACCAAATTGCGACAATATCTTTGACGATGCAGTCACCATGTTAACCGCTTGTTCGACTGTTGCGATTTTTTGTTGTGCTTTCTGTGCATCTTGTTCTTGTTTCAGCGCCTTGCGTTGGTTTGCCCTTGCGGTTGCAAGTTCTTTTTCCGCCATTGCAACATTGTTCGCATATCCGGCGGCGCGCGCTTCGCGTTCACTGTTCAATGTGTTTTGCGCGGCTTCAACTTCCAAATTTGCTTGTTCAACTGAACGTTGCGCAAGTTGCAATTTGTAGTCATAGAACGATGTCAACGCTTGTTTTGCATATTCAAATGATTCGTTCAACGCTTCTTTCTGATCATCGTCGACATTCAATCCCAAAAGATCATATAAATCTTGCGGCGCGCCTTCTTTCTTGATGTCTTGATCCAACTTTTTGATTTGGTTTTCGATCGTTTTGATTTCTTCATCTGTCAGTTTGATGTTGGCTTCTTGATTGAGTTTCAAACGTTGTTCCAACGCTTCTTTTTCAAGTTTCAATCTTTCGGCGTTCTTTTTCTTTTCGCTGATATTCATCAGATCAATTTCGGATTTTGCCAAGTTTTGTTGAATGTTCAATGCGGTGTCGGCGGCTTGCTTGCGCAATGCATCTTCTTTTTGTTTCCATTCCATGTCATATTTCGCATTGATCGCGGCTTCATCTTGGCGCAATTCAACGGCCAACTTTTTGTTTGCTTCAAGTTCCAATTGTCGGCGGATTTCAATGGCACGTTTGTCATCCGCGATGCTTTCTTCCGTAATTTTTGTTCTTGCCGCTTGGCGAAGCTCGATTGATTTCAATTCGGCGTTCAATTCATTTTGCCGGGCTTGATCGTTTAATTTTTGAACATCCTTCAAATATTGCAAATATTTCAGGTACAACTGAACGTTCAACGCTTGCCGTTGTTCAAGTGTCAAATCGTTGTCGGTTTTCAGTTTTGTCAACAAATCATCACGTTGGCGCTGATAGTTTGTCAGCAACATTTCACGTTCCTTGCCGATGCCTTCTTTTTGCAGTGAAAGCCACATGTCTTGTGTTTCGCGCGCTGATGCCAGATTTGCGGCGCGTTCGTTTTCATTGATTTTCCGGATTTCGACATTCTTTGTTTTTTCAAGTTCGATGATTAATGCGTTGATGTTTGCAACTTGTTTTGCAGTCAGATTCTTTTCATTTTCCAACCGGGTTTTCAAGTCTGCAATCTGTCTGTCATAATTGGCGGTTGTGGCCGCGCGTTCGCGGTTGAATTGGTTTTTCAACAGATTGATCCGGGCATCTTGCAATGTGCGCAATGAATCTTCATCCGCCTTTGCCGTGTCGATCGCCAATTGCCTTCTTTCTTCCGCCAATGTCGCGAATTCAACTTCAAGTTCGCGATTGGTTTCAATCTGTTGTTCGGCGATTTCAATCTGTTTTTCCAATAGCGCGTTTTCGGCTTCAATTTCTTCTCGCTTATATTTTTTCAACTTGATGTTTTCGGCTTCGCCATCCTTCAAAATCGCTTGATTTTCCAACAATTTTTGTTTGTTCTTTTCAAGATTGTCGATTTCTTTTTTGTTCCATGCGGTTGAACGTGTTGCCATGTCGGAACGTTCTTGCAGTTCGGCTTCGCGAAGTTTCAGAATTTCTTCTTCCGATTTTCCTTCCGCTTGCGCAAGTTTGATTTCTTGCTGATATTTTGAAATCGAATTTTCATGCACTTGCATTGCGGCTTTCCTTTTCGCTTCCGATGCTTCAAGTTGTTTCAATTCTTCTTCATACGCTTCTTTTTGCGCCGCCCGGACTTTTTTTACAACGGCAACGGTGGCAACACCCAAAGCAACCAACGCCGTTAGCGCCAACATGATCGGGTTTGTCTTGATGGCGTTCATCGCTTGTCCAAGTCCCTTTGTGGCCTTTGTGGTTGTTTCGGTTGCAACGCCTTGCGCCTTGATTGCGGCGGTGTTGGCAACGGTTGTGGCCGTGTTTTGTTTGGTGAATTTCGATGTGATTGCAGTCCATTCGGCTTTCAGCCTTGTAACCAATGCCGATTGCTTTTGCAGTGCGTTTTGTATCGCGGTTACACCGTTAACCAATGCAATCGCGCTTTGCAACTTGCGTTGTGCTTCTTCAACATCCTTTGATTCCGCGCCAAAAAGTTGCATTGCGCCGGTTACGGCGGCAAATCCGCCCGTTCCAACGCTCATTGCTTGCAATGTTGCATCAAGCGCCCATGTGTCAGATGCCATGTGTTTCAACATCGCGGATGTATCATTCATTTGATCTTGCATTTGCGCCAATTTTGCGGCCATCTGTTGATATTCGGCGGTGTTCGCTTTCCCGGCTTGTTCCATTTGATACAACGCTTCGCGGCCTTGCTTGATGACTTGCGCCATTTTTTCACCGGCAATCGAATAATTGCCGACTTGCAATGTATATTTTCCGGTTGCTTTCTGCAATTCATTCATCCGTTCATAGATGCGTTTTGTTTCCGCTTCAAGTTCTTGCCCAACTTTCGTGTTTTTGCGTTCTTCTTCACTCATTTTGTTCAAAATGAGTTTGTTTTTAGTGTATTGCGCTGATAGATAATCGTAAGAATCAGCCGCTGCCATTGCTTGTTTTGCATTGGCTTTGTTCATGGCGTTTGCTTCGCGTGTCAATTCCTTCAATTTTGCTATTTCCGCCGCCGTTCCGCTTTCGGCTTCCGCCAATGCCCTTTGCGCTTGTGCCAATTTGTCAGCTTCTTTGCTTGCGGCCATAGTGGTTTTGCGGCCTTGCTCTGTTGCACCGGAAACCATTTGCAGTGATTTTTGCAGTCCGGCCGCTTCGTTTGTCACCGATTTGTATAAATCGTCATAAGTCTTTTGCAATTGTTGCAATTGTGCAATAAGGTTTTCGATTGAATTGTCCGGCGAAATTAAATCCTTATAATAAATCGGTTCATCTGCCATAGTTGTATGTTTTTTACAAATTTATGAATTTTTTGTTTGCCGCTTTTTCGTTTTTTCCTTCAAATAGTCAAAAGCCGAATAAAATTCTAAAACGGTGTATTTTTTAGGTTCGCAATGCAATGATTCTGTCAGTAAAATACAAAGTTTTTCAAATTGCCTATCAACCGCCAATTCAATGTTGTCATTTGCAAAATCGTATGGTTTTATGTAGGTCATTAATTCAATGCCAACGGCATCTATATCGGGTTGCAAATCTTTTTGTTCAACGATTGATTTTAAAACAAGTTTTGTTCTTTTTAAAATCAAATCATAATATTCTTTTTCGGAAGAATCGCCATAAAGCGCCGGAAAATATGTTTGAAGTTCCGTTTCGATTTTTTTTTTTGCTTCCTTCAATGGTTTGTCAACGTTTTCTTTCTGTTCTTCTGCGAA
>Ga0265298_10001034_pt1 | contig 41222 bp, 55 predicted proteins | sample AusTroGonzalo_MG_3_FD_193486 | JGI IMG/M metagenome (GOLD analysis project Ga0265298, IMG submission 193486) | Bovine rumen microbial communities from tropical cattle in Woodstock, Queensland, Australia - Gonzalo_01 | ecosystem: Host-associated > Mammals > Digestive system > Stomach > Rumen ... | reverse complement strand
ATGTTATGATGAGAGCTTTGGCAGTAGGCACTTCTGCCGCTCATTTGTATGCAGGTAAGCATGACGTTGAGATTTCAACATCAAACGCAAGTTATGGATTCGGTGTTACAGTTTCCCTGTACCCCAGGGATAAGAACCGTGAACTGATACACGACAAGAAAGAGGACGGCAGAGAGGTATTAAGATCGCATCGCTTTGAGTTCCGCGAGTGGGATAGCCTGGATGTATTGATAAAGCAGTTCCGCGCTATGAATAAGTTTTTGAACAACCCCAAGGCGATAGGACTATGAAAAAGTTTTCAAGTGTTTGGCTCATCGTGAGCCTGTTCGTGCTGCCCTGCACGCTCGATCTGGAGAACGCCTGGTGCATACTGTTTATCCTCGCTAATTGGTGGGGCAGTTTCAGGACGTTCAAGCGACACAACCCCGAGTATATCAACGATTAACCAATAATAATGATTATGACAGAGAAACTATTGACAGAGAGGGAGGCGGAGATACAGAAACGTAACGCCGCCATAAGGAGTGATTATGCCAAGTACCGGGCACAGTTCCCGGAGGCAAGTGTATGGCGCATCTGCACAGAGCTGGCACGCAAGTACAGACTGTCCGCGATGCAGATTCGTAACCTGACAAAATGATGTGCAACGAGCAGCCGCAAGTAAACAAGGCCGGGCGTTACCCCGTCATGGAGGCCGCACGCCGTATGGGTTGTGACCGCCGGACGCTCTGGCGTTACGCCGACCACCTGCGCGTTCATCCGCACGTCAATGCGATCAACAACCGCCAGTATTTCACGGGCGAACAGCTCATCCGAATATGGAGGGCAGTAATGTAATACATAAGAAATTAACCTAAAAGTAAAAATTATGAGTGAAACAAAGAACACAAGCATCTACGCCAAGCTCGGCCAGGTTATGAAGGCTATTAAGGCGATAGACAAGAAGCAGAAGAACCAGCAGCAGGGATTTATGTTCCGTGGTATTGATGACTTTATGAACGAGCTGCATGACCTTCTGGCCGAGGCCGGTATCATCATCATACCGAGTGAGAAGGAGCATATACAGGAGCAGTACACAACGAAGAACGGCACGGCGCAGTTCCGCACCCGCCTGCATATGTCATTCACGTTTGCCAGCACCGATGACGGATCATCCGTTACGGCTGACGGCTGGGGAGAGGCTGCCGATTCAGGCGACAAGGGTTACAACAAATGTAAGAGCATCGCATTGAAGTACGTGCTTATGCAGATGTTCCTCGTGCCTACGAAAGACCTCGCCGACCCCGAGGCCAATACACCCGAGCCGGTGGTAGTGAAGGCGGAAGACCCTGACCTGGAACTCGTACTCCAGCTCGTCAAGGAGGCCAAGAGCGTAGAGGCCCTGACGAAAGTATGGAATGACAATGCCGGTATGAAGAGCAACAAGGCGTTCTACGCTGCCGTGCAGGCAAAGAATCGTGAACTGTCAGCAAACCTGGGAGCATGAAACAGATAGCATTGGTAGAGTCGCCGGTGGAGTTCATAGAGAACCGCGCCGAAGGGTTACACTCCTATCTGCTGGGTATGACCGAACTGACAGGAGTAACCACCATACTGAAGGAGGTTATCTTCCGTGATAAATACTCTGGTATTGACGAGGACGTGCTGCGTAACGCCGCCAACCGAGGTACGGCTATACATATAGGAATACAGGGGTGGATGACGGAGAACGTGGACGTGAGGCTGCCGGAGGATTTGACGCAGTACCACATGGACGTGATAGACGCCCTGAACGCATGGCGCAGTAACAGCGAGCTCGTATCACGCCGGGCAATAGCCGTCGAGTACCTGGTATCAGACTGCAAGACAGTCGCCACACAGGTGGATGTCGTAGAGCCGGACGGAGAGGGCGTGTCGCTGGGTGACATCAAGACAACCAGCACGCTTGACGAGGAATACCTGTCGTGGCAGCTATCCGTTGAACGTTGGCTGACGCAACGACAGAACCCCGGCTTGAAGGTGACACGCCTGCTGGCCTATTGGTATAACCGCCCGCGCAAGGAGTGGACGGTGAGGCAGATACCCGACAAGGGCGATATAGAGGTAGAGCGATTGCTGGCTGCCTGGATCGCCGGTGAGTTTTGGGGTATGCCGATGCCGAAGGATGCGAGCGTACCCGCACCTGTGATGTCAATAGCCGAGTGGTACGCGGATATGGAAGGCCAGATAAAGCAGCTCACCGCCAAACGTGACGAGTTTCGTGACCGCCTGCTGGCTGCTATGCAGGAACACGGCATTACACAGATCAAGACAGACGGATTCACCTGCTCGCTGGTCGGCGCATCGGAACGCCGCAGCGTAGATACCAAGCGTATGCAGTCCGAGCATCCCGAGCTGGCAGAACTGTTCAAGCAGTACGAGAAGGTGGCCCAGATAAAGGAATCAATCAAAATCGTGCTGAAATGAAAATAACCGTCATGACGAAACAAGGGAACAAGGCTGATATTGAGTGCAGCATTGTTCCCAGGGAGGGTGACAGCATCATAACCTATGGTATGCCTGAATTGTACGAGGACTGCGATTATGATTCACCGTCATGGAAGGTAACGGGTGTGATGCACTTTGTTGAGAAGGGAGAGCAAAAAGGTATTATGGTACATATTAAAAACGACGAAGAATGAATAAAATCATCTTAACAGGGAATATCGGGCACAGTGCCCAGAGCCGGGGAACGGATAACGGAGGTATGGTAACATTCACGCTGGCCGTGAACGAGCGCAGACGCAATGAACAGGGCGAGTGGGAAAACGCACGCACGGATTGGTTTGACTGCGTGCTGTACACAAGCAAAAAAGAGAGTTCCGATAAGATTGCACAGGTATTGCCGAGCGGTACGAGGATAGCCGTTACGGGCCGTATGTATTCGCGTGAGTACGAGAAGGACGGACAGAAACGTACCGGCTGGAGCGTGCGTGTTGATGAGTTCGAGATACTGCAGATGAAGGAAACGAAGTCTGACCTGCCAAGCTGAACCGCCATGAATCCTTTTGAAGAAACAATAAAGACATATCTGGAGGGCCGGGCACAGTCCGACCCCCAGTTTGCCGAGAAGTACGCCAACCCGAAGAAAAGCGTTGAGGAATGCTGCAAGTATATTATCGGCTGGGTGAAGGCAAGCAAACGTGAGGGTTTCAGCGATGCCGAGATATACGGCCAGGCCGTACACTACTACGATGAGGACGACATCAAGATAACCGAGGTGCAGGACGCGAAGGTAGTCGTGAACCATACCATAGAGCTGTCCGAAACGGAAAAGCGCGAGGCGCACGAGAAGGCCCGCCGTGAGTATGAGGCCGCCGAGTTGAAGAAACTCCAGGAGGCCCGCACGAAGGCGCAGCAGAAGAAAAAGGCAGAGCCGGTAGCGGCCATGTTGGATTTGTTCGGATAAGAAGCTATGAAACCGAGGAACAAACGTGAGGCGGCGGTGCTGGAAATGGCGAACGCTATGCCGACCCTGACCGCCGCGCATGAGGACTACTTGAAGGCCCGCTTTGAACGTGTGCTGTACTACCGAATGAACGGCACGTGCAAGTGTTCGGCGTGCGGTTACGAATGGCAGGAGATGCCGAGTACGGCCCGTTATTGGCGTGACAGTCTGTATAATGCGCTGGGTATGGCCGAGGATTACTGCCCGGAATGTAACGTAACGCTACGCCCGAAATACCAGCGTGACAGGTGGCGTGAAGTACAGAGGATATCAATGCAGGTTATGGATGAATGTAACGGTTGGCAGGTATTGCGTCATGCCCGTATGGATCGCACCGTATGGGACGGCCAGCCGACCCGTTACGAGATGAAGGAAGAATACCAGACGTGGCTCAACGATAAAGGACAGGAGGTAATCGTAACCCGTCCTTATACTCGTTCAGCATTTATGTTGAGTATCCGTTACGATGAGCCGTTTACGATTGGGCGACATAATATGTCCTATACCGGCTCATATTATTACGATGATATGTTTGTCCAGAGAGCTACGTATTTTTATCCGCGTGTCAGGATATCGGCTACATTGCGACGTAACGGCTGGGCAAAACGTTTCAACCAGGCACGCGCGGAGTATCGCTATGATATAGCACGCAAACTGCTGACAGATAACCGGCTTGAAACGCTGGCGAAAAGCGGAGAGAGTACAGGAGTAGTGATGCACTATGCACGTCACGCAGACCGATTAGAAACATGGTGGCCGCAGTTGCGTATCGCTATCCGAAACGGTTACAGGATAGCCGATGTTCAGATGTGGGAGGATATGCTCGGCGCACTCCAGGAACTCGGACGTGATATTCATTCACCGCATTATATCCTACCGGCAGACCTGATAAAAGAACATGACCGTTGGACGCGCAAACAGCAAGAAAAACGCACGCAAGAGGAACGGCGCAAGGCTGCCCAGAAGGATAGGAAGTATTACCTCACTCATAAGCAGTTTGAGGCCCTGCCGGAGAAACAGGGCCGTTTATTGATACGTCCGTTACTCACTGCCTCGGAATTGGTGTTGGAAGGTGAGGCGATGCACCACTGCGTAGGTACGTATGGCAACAAGCTGACAAGCCTTATATTGAGTGTGCGTGACATGAAAGGGTACAGACTGGAAACGGTAGAGGTGAACCTGAAACTGTATCGCATTGAGCAATCCAGAGCGGTAAACAACGGCATAACCGAGCGACATGACGAGATCCTGAATGCCGTTACGAAACTCATGCCGGAGATACGGCGTTGCAATAAAGCTGTGTGATGTGACTAAAATTTCTGCAAACAACGTAACGATGTTTCAAAAAATTTGTATTTTTGCAACGGGATTACTGAACAACGCTCACGGCACTGGGCGGAACGACCTATAAATAAGGGTTGCAAAGTAGGTGACAGACGTGCCGGTCAGTTACCGAAATGTAACCCTTTATTTTTGATAAATAATCAATGGAAGGTTTTGTAACCATACACCGTAAGATTCTGGATTGGGAATGGTACTCTGACGCAAACGTTATGAGGGTGTTTATCCACTGCCTGCTGCGTGCCAACTATCAGGAACGTAGTTGGCAGGGTAATATCATCGGGCGCGGTCAGTTAGTTACCAGCGTGAGCAAGTTATCCCAAGAGCTGGGGTTAACACCTCGTCAAATTTCGGGTGCGCTGGATAAGCTAAAAAGGACAAACGAAATAGCAATCAAAACGTCAAACAAAAATACCACCATAACTATTTGTAAATATGACGATTACCAGACCGTCGGAGTTGATGAATGTAAAACAAAAGGTAAAACAAAAGGGCAAACAAACGTAAAACAAAACGGAAATCAAACGGAAAACAAAGGTGAACAAATAAACAAAGAAAACAATAATAACAATATAACAAATAAACAAATAGATAAAAATACTACCCCTAAAGGGGATAGTACAAAAAAAACCTCCTTTGATTTCAGACGAGAACTAATAGAAACCTATCAAGTACCCGACTACGTTGTAGACACCTGGCTGGAGATACGGAAGAAAAAGAAGGCAAACAACTCAAAGCTCGCGCTTGACGCCCTGGTACGTGAGGCAGGCAAGGCCGGGATATCCGTTGCCGAGGCTGTAAGGAAAGCCGCCGAGAACTCCTGGCAGTCATTCCAGGCGTGCTACATTAAAGAGAGGGCTGGTTATAACAGGAACAACCCCCTGCCTACTTCCGCATCATTTGATGAGGCAGAGCGTTCCCGGCTGGAGGCCGAGATAAAGAAACAGAAGGCCGAGGTTGCAAAGGTACAGGCCGAGAAGGAGAAACGCGAGCAGGAGGAGGCGGAAAGGGAACGTATAAGGAGATTGAATGAATTAACAGGATTTGAGTATCAACCTAACGAACAGCAAGAATGAATGAAGAATCAATAAGAACGGCAATACAGACGGGCAACCCGTTTGGTAGCTACCCGGATTTCTATTCGCTGGAGAATCAGATTCGGTTTGCCTATAATGACGCGCTGAAACTGCGCGGACAGGGCAGCCAAGACCCGGCATCCGAGGAACGGTGCATCAGGATCATAGCAAAGACGCTCTATGAGGACTACCCGACAATGATTGATAACGAGCTGCCGATACTGATGCAAGCCGGTGTATCGGGTGAGTTCGGCAGGGATTGCTGGGTGTCGGGTGCTATGGTGCTGCAATGGATTCGACTATACTCACGACATCAGATGCGCCTGAATGTTATTGACGCGCAGCATGAGGAAAAGAAACAGTCACGCCTTACGAAAGAGGAAAAGGAGCAGAGGAACGAGAAGGCGTATAAGGATAGTTACGAGAAGGGCCTGCACTGTTACCGGCAGAACGGCACGATATTCCATAAGGACGGCTTTGCTATGGCCCAGTGGCCCGCGATGCTGTATGACGAGTACCGCAGGCGTGGTACGATACATGAACCGACGGATGAGGACAGGAAATATGCAGCGGAGAAAGCCGAGGTGCATAACCTTGAACACCCGCTTAAATTTCAACTTTCAACCGAGAGCATGAAGATACACCGTGAGGATATATTCAAGGCGTATCTGCTGGAGGCACACTATTTAGATTTACTACCGATATGAGCAAGGAGAATGAACCAAAGGAAAGACAGACATACCGAATGCAATGCAAGGACTACTCTTACGGGCACTGTGTGGCTCGTAGCGGATGGGACGTTATGGGATTTCACTATAACATGGCCTGCACGGGTGTTTGTGACAGGATGCACAGGTATGACAGCCGCAACGGACTGGAGGGCCGTGAGTTTAACGTGAGTAATGACTAATAAAACCGACGATGGATGTACAGGATAAGCAACAAGGACAGGCAAGACCTTCTGGCATTACTTCAACTGATGCAGGGGTACAAGCCGGAGGGCTTGCGCGAACAGAACAGGCTGCGCCGGGCACGAGCCGCGCTGAAAAAGCTGCAACGCTCGCAGCAGACGTAGAACGGGCGATGTACCTCGCCGCCGAGATAGCCGGAGTGAACGTGCGCGTGCTGACAAGTCATAACCGTTGGGAACGGCCCTGTATGATGCGGCAGATTGCGGCCTACTGGCTGTATAAGGTGAGGCAGTACACACAGCGCGAAATCGGCTCGGTATTCTGCCGTGACCGCAGCAGTATCTATCACGCCGTAAACAGGATCGGTGAGCTGCTGACGATAGGCGACAAGCAGATAACGGAGCTGTGGCAGGAGTTCAGTACGAGGATAACTGATTACAAACCAATAAAGATTACAAAGAGAATGGGAGTATTACACGATTTGGAAGGAATGCCCGAGTGGCAGAAGAAACGCGAGTACCTGGCACGCCTGCTAACCAACCTCACGTTTGAGGTGGCTGACGTGCTGGAGACACTGTGGATAGAATGCGAGGAAAGAAACGCAGAATGCGGCTATCAGATGAGGCAGGAGGAAAAACGGCACTTCAAGGCCGCAAAGTATCACCTTAAGGCGTTCCGGGGTGCGACACGTGCGCTGGACACCGAGCAGCAGGAGAGCTTCGGAAACGATGCCGAAATGCTGCTTGACCTGATATATGCCGCCGTGACCCGCACGGGAACGGACGATACCATTATGCGCGGTTTTCTTGAATATATAATGGCACAGCCTGACAGGGTTGGTTTAGATGGTGTACGCAAAGGAGGCGAGATGTTTGAGGAAATCAAAATACGACTGGCAAAAGAAAGGATTGAGGCAAAAACAAAGTAATCTATGGAGGAAATTTGGAAACCAGTTGTAGGGTACGAAAACGCCTACGAAGTAAGTAACCTCGGACGTGTCAGGTCTGTTGATAAATACGTAAACCATAACCCCAGCGGTATGGCGTTAAGGAAGGGCCAAATACGAAAGCAAATACTCACAAAAGACGGTTATTGTAGGGTTTCGCTATGGGATAAGTACAAAGGGAGATACTTTGCAGTACACCGTCTGGTTGCTATGGCATTCATCCCAAACCCCGATAATTTGCCTTGTGTGAATCATAAGGACGAAAACCCTCAAAATAATAGGGCTGACAACCTTGAATGGTGCAGCGTGCTGTATAATGGCGGTTACGGAACAAAGGGTTTAAGATGCTCCAAAAGCCAGTCAAAACAAGTTGCTCAATATGACAAAGAGGGTAATTTACTCAAAGTGTATATCGGGCCTGTATATGCAGAAAAGGAAACGGGAATAAATCAATGCGCGATAAGGAATTGTTGTCTGGGGCATTCCAAAACCGCAGGCGGATATGTTTGGAAATACCTCATTGAAGGCAAAAGGGTTACTAATAAAATGTCCGATGTAAACATAAATCAAATAGAACAATGATAAGCAAGAAATTCACTACCTGGAACGCCCTCAACGTAACCACGAAGGTGAGGAAGGATAATAAGCAGTCTTACGTATCAATACGCCGCGCCGGTGCGCTGTACTTCTCTCCGCAGGCCGCCGTGACGCTGGGGATAAAGAAAGATGACTGCGTCGTATTTCTCCAGGGTGTTGAGTACACCTCGGAGCTGTTCGTCGCCAAGACGAAGGATAAGGACACCGGCATACGAGTGAAGGCCGACAAGCGAGGCCGCCTGTATGTAAACGGCAAGACGTTCACCGATACTCTGATTGAACATATCGGCGAGGACGGAACACTGCGTATGCGTATGGGTAACGTAGCAGAGGCCCTGCCGAAAGGTGAGAACCTGCCGCCGGTGGCTTACAGACTGTACCTTAACGAATGTGCGAAGAAATGAGTAAACTGCCATTCATACACCAGGGTAACCAGAGCGGGAGGATGGGTATAGCGAACCCTCGCTTTTTCGTAGGCATTGACCCAGACGTAGAGAAGTCGGGCCTGGCGATAGTTGACAAGCAGGCGCGGTGCGTCACGTATGCCGGTGCGCTGACGTTCCCAGAGGTCATCACACACCTCCGTATGATAGCCCAGGAACACGCACAAGAGCCGTTGTCCGTGCTTGTGGTGATTGAGGACAGCGATACCTCAACGAACTGGCATACAAACAAACTGATGACGAACGGCCAGCCGTTGAAGAATAAGCTGTCAACGGCAGCCGCGATAGGACGGAGCGCGGGTATGTGTCACGCTACACTGCGGCATCTGAAAGAGTGCGCCGAGCAGATGGGATTGCCGGTACTGATGCAGCCGCCGTTCCGTAAGTACTGGAAAGGGCCGGACGGAAAGATAACGCACGAGGAATGTGCGGAGTTCGCCGTCGGCCTACCGAAACGTACCAACCAGGAGGTGCGCGATGCCGTGCTGCTGGCCTGGCTGTCGGCTAACATACCGATACGAATACAACCGATTAAATAACCAATAAACAGACAAGCTATGAGTGAAAAGAAAAAAGCCCAGAAGGGCATCGAGAGCCGTTTGACGGAGGTGCGTTACGAGACGCTCGACACCTCCAAGATGCTTAATATGTATATCGCCGAGAAGGTCGTCAAGACCTGGAAGGAGGACTTCATTGACGAGGACACGAAGGAGGTCGTGACCGTTGAACGTTCACAGCCGCTATACGCTGCCGGTACGCTCATCAATCAGGATGTGCTGGCGAAGATAAAGTTTGACATCGCCTCGGGTGATATCAAAACGCCGATCATGATATCCAACCAATGCCGTGACGGTTACGAGTATCGCAATACCGCGCTGCATCCCTGGATGGCAAAGGTGGCGATGAACGACAAGAACATCAAGTTCCTGCTTTACGCCATGAACATTGACAACGTGCTGACTATACTGCGCGACTACGTGGAGCTGCATTTCAAGGGCGGTTTCATCATCAGCGAGGTTAAGGAGTTTGACCGTTGCGTCATCCTTCAGGACACACTCGGTGAGCGTATGAGCGAGGATGACCTGGATATGCAATACCTGCGCGGTGATATTGACATGAACGAATATCTCACGGCCCGGCAGAACACGGCAGTGGATAAGGGCGATGACCCGACGAAGGAGGAGGCGAAGAAATACTATCAGTTTGACCTCACTATCAAGTACGTTGACAGCAAGGGTGACGAGGGCGAGCAGCACGGTAACTTCGTAGTTCATACGTTCGACGTGGAACGTGCCCTGATAGTGATTAAGGCGTTTCTCCAGATAGAGGATGACAAGCGCAAGGCGGAGGCAGAGAAGGACGGGCGCGAATATCACCGCAAGACCTTCACGCTGGCTATCGAGAAGTGCGTGCCGATACCCGTAGGCTGTTTCATCCCGTTGGAGTTCTCACAGGTTTACGAGGAGGATTGACGATGATACTTTTCCTGCTGCTTATAATACTGGCTGCGCTGGCTGTCTATGCGCACGACCAACGGAAATAACTATGTTCAACAATAAACAATTACGACTATGAAATTAGAGATTGAAGTGCCGGAAGGAAAGACGGCGAAATGGATCAACGGAGTATTAACCTTGATTGACGCAAAGGATGACCGCCCCGTGACGGAACGTATCAGGACACTGCAGGATGCTATTGACGAGTTAGGCAATGAGCATCCTCTGGTAAAGGAGTACGGCAAGCTGGCAAACGTAAGCCCGGACATTGAGGCATACCTGGAACTGCGTATCATCGTGGCGGCACTGAACGAGGGCTGGCAACCGAAGTTTAACGGTGAGTGGCGTTACTATCCCTGGTTCAAGCTCGTATCACAGAGTGACATCGAGGATATGGACGAGGAGGAGAAAAATCGTGTGGTGCTGCGATCCAACTACAACGCGAATACGGATGGCGGTGTCGTGTACGCGTACGCGTTCAATGATGCGTCTAACGTGTTCGATAACTACGGGTCGCGTCTGGCCCTAAAATCAGAGGAGCTGGCCGAGTATGCCGGTAGGCAGTTCTTGAAGTTCTACGCGCAGATGATTTTCGCGGAGACGATAAAATAAAAGCCATAGACCGCGATATTTTTGCCCGTATGCGACTTTCTACCCCGGAGGGGTGAGTTGCATAGGGAAGGAAAAAATAATCGCGTACAGCGAAAGAAACGATATTTCGTTTATATTTGCAAACGGAAATCAGATTACGACAATACTTTTTTGCAAGCAGCCCGACGTCCGTAGCGATACGCACCGAGGGCAAAACATGGGCGGTGTGGATTGAAACCCTATCCGCTCGCAAATTAAGACAGGAACATGGCAAAGGAATACACAATACCCGAAGAATGCCAGGCGTGCATACACCCGATACACGCTATAAACGGTGTGTTCTGCACGTGGCTGAAACGGTACGTGGATTACTGCAAGAAAGCTCCCTGCGAGAAGAACTAACTTACGAATATGACACAAGAAGAAATCAAAAACGACTATCAAGAGCGCAGCCTTACGGCAAACTCTCGCGCCCTGCTATTGGTATGGGTGCTCACAGGGCTTTTCGTCCTGCAATTTGTTTTAGGCACTACTTATCCGCAACTTAAAATCGGATTTGCTGGTGCGTGTATCTACTTGACCCTTTCCACTATTCAGTCCTGCTTTCAGTCTTTTGCCTGTTGGCTGGTGTTACTTGAAGGAGAAAAGATAAGTCCAGATGCAGAGATTGAGAAATATCCTAACTATATCAGGATTGTGGCCTGGGTTATCTATATGGCTAAGATGGTGGTGATAATCGCGTCAACTATATATGTTGTATTTAAATTTCTACAATAATGAAGAAAACGAGAATTGAGGTTGAGGTGGCTCTTGTTGACCTCAACACAGGACAGCTTGACTGGCTGCCTGCAAACCCGCGACAATGGACGCGCGATGATCTGGAACGCACGACGGAGAGTATCAAACGTGACCCGGATTTCCTGGAAGACCGACCTCTGCTGCTTACCCCTAACGGTGAGCGGTTTGTTGTTTTTGGCGGTAACCTCCGTTCACGCGGTTGTGTTCATGCCGAGAAAAAGACCTCTCCCGCCTACGTCTATATCCCGGAGACGGAGGAGGATTACATGACTATCAAACGCCGTGCGATGCTGGACAACGGACAGTTCGGATCATGGGACTATGATGCGCTGGCAAACGACGAGTGGTCGGATATGCCTCTGACCGATTGGGGCGTTCCGGCCTGGAATCCCAACGAAGGAGATGACGATGACGAGAACGGGGGGGGGGGATTCTCAAAAACCAGAGAAATCAGACGAAGTGGAAAAGCTGCTTAACGACGCGATGCGCGAGAATGTCCGTGAGACTATGGATCAGATTCGCGTTGGCATGGAGCATGGTTTCCTTGCCACCTTCCTCACTCGTGGTCTTGCACAGGCAAAATTCATACGTGCGAAATACTACGGCGAACATTATCCGCAATGGATGTCGCTGTATTTCTGCCCCGAGCGGTTTTGGACATCGGCCAATACCTGCTCGCCTGGGGAACAGATGCGGGCGATAGCCGAGGGAGAGACGGATGCCGGCATCGCCGGTCTGCGAACACTATCGGGAGACCATCTTCTTCTTCTTCTTCTTAAGGGCTCATATCCCTTCGGAGGCGCAAGGATGCCGATGGACTTCCCGGCCAACAAGGCGCGTGAGCTGATCGAGGAATTTTCCGACGGTCGCGGAGCGCGTATTCTTGACCCCTGTCACGGTTGGGGTGGCCGTCTATGCGGCGCAATGATGGCCGACGTCGCTGAATACGTTGGCATAGACCCGTCCCCGGAAGCACACCGGGGTGTCGAGCGTGAGGCAGAGGCTTTCGCCGCCTACTCGCCCGATACGCGCGTTGAACTCATACAGCAGCCGTTCGAGGATGTGAACCTTGAAGGTCGCACCTTCGATATGGCCCTGACATCACCTCCCTACTTCAACGTGGAGCAGTACCACGGTGAAGGGCAGTCGCATGAACGCTATCCGAAATATGACAAATGGGTGCGCGGATTCTACGAGCCGCTCATCAGCAAGACCTTTGCCGCACTTAAGGACGGCGGAGTGTTCTGCCTCCAGGTCGGCTCGCAGTCATACCCGTTGCTGGATGACGGAAAACGAATCGCACAGGAGGTCGGTTTCATCGTAGAGGACGTTCGCCCGTTGGGTGGCGGCACACACTCCGCCCTACATGGCAATGACGATGAGACGGAGGAAAACGAAAAGATACTCATTCTCCGTAAACCTAACGAATAAGGCGTATGAAGTACAGCGATGATAAAGTACGGGAATGTGTGGAGTGGGTCGAGCAGAACGGACTTCACCCTCAACGGTGCGGTGCAAGCGTCAAGGACTTCTGCAAGGCTATGGGGATTGACGATGCAACATACCGCCGATGGCTGGAGAATGCGGAATTTGCGGATGCCCTATCACGCGCTCGCGACATCTTCCAGGAACAGACTGTCCGCGATGTTGAAAACTCGTTGATAAAAGCGGCCAAAGGGTACACGTTTGAGGAGTTCCATGACGAGAAGAAAGCCTCTAAGGTTGTTGAGTACGACCCCAAGACGGGAAAGAAGGTGCGCGAGTACATGGGTGACGTCAAGCTCGTCAAAAGCACGCGAACTATCGTCAACGTACAGCCGAACATAGATGCGGCGAAGTTCGTGCTTACGAACATGGCCGGCAATGACTGGAAACAGAAACAGGAGGTCAAGACCGACGTTGAGTTCATACGTCCTATCGTGGTGCGGAGCGAGGATGAAAAGAAGATGGTAGAGAACCTGCGGGAGTCTGGTTTGTAACGATTGGTAGAATGACGCCGAAGGGAAAACACCCGGAATCGCGCCGTTTTTGTATCTATTGGTAGAAAAAATGAGATATGGCATATAGTCAGGTGTTCCATAAGACCTATGACGCGCTGATGACGCAACCACGCCCGCATTACCTCGTCAGTGTCGGTGGAACACGCTCGGGAAAGACATACGCCATACTGCAGATCCTTGACATTCTGGTAGAGGGTGACAAAGCCGGTGATATCACCAGCGTAGTGTCCGAGACGCTGCCGCACCTGAAGAAAGGCGCGATACGTGACTTTGAATCAATCCGGGGCACGGTGCTGCGTGACGACCCGCGCTGGAACGAGAGCGACCATATATACACCTACCCCGGCGGCGGTAAGTTGGAGTTCTTCTCTGCCGATACGCCGAGTAAGGTGCAAGGCCCTGGCCGTAAGCGTCTGTTTCTGAACGAGGCTATCAACATAGACTATGAGATATACCGTCAATTGTCGGTACGTACTCGCGGTCTCATCTTCATGGACTACAACCCGGCATACCGTTCCTGGATTGATGACAAGTTGCTGATACGTGACGGATGCGCACAGATACACTCGACATATAAGGATAACGATTTCCTCACGCCGGAGCAGATCGCCGAGATTGAAAGCAACCGCACGGATGACAACTGGTGGAGAGTGTACGGCAAGGGAGAGCTGGGTGTGCTGGAGGGCCTCATATTCCCGAACGTCGTGTTGGTTGATTCCTTCCCGAAGGAACGGGCCGACAGCGTGCGTGAGAGCTACGGCCTGGACTACGGATTCACGAACGACACAAGCACCCTCATACACAGCCTTACGGATAACCGCAAGCGGGAGCTTTGGTTTGACGAGGTGTTCTACCGCATCGGTATGCTGAACTCCGACATGGCTGCCGCGATGAGACAGGAGGGTATCGGCCGTAACATACCCGTCTATGCCGATGCCGCCGAGCCGAAGACGAACGAGGAACTCAAACGTTACGGCTATAATATGCAGGCGAGCATCAAGGCTAAGAAATCCGAGCAACTGCAGGCGATGAAGGGTTACACCATATACATCACGAAACGCTCGCTGAACATGATACGTGAGGTGCGCGGTTACGTGTGGCAGAAGGATAAGGACGGAACGCTGCTGAACGAACCTATCGGCGTTATGGATCATACTATGGACGCGGCCCGTTACGGCTGTTTCCCGAACATAAAGGTTTACCGGGAGAGCCACAGCACGATGAGCCGCACTTGAATGGGAATGAAAAGGCACAACCGGCAACGTTTGTTGTACCCTATATTTGAAACCTGATTACGATACAGAGTAAAAATTGAAACATTATGACAGAGAGAGCAAAGAGCGCAGCAAAGGAGATAATCGCACACGTCCGTGAACAGTACGGGTGGTGGGAGGCATTCCGCTCGCCCGACCTGGGGCGTTCAATCTTCAAGGCTGCATACCAGGCTGACCCCTACGACCTGCTTAACGCGACGTGTCCGGGCACACGGCCTGATATCATGGAGTTGGCACGCGGCGACTGCCGCAAACGCAGAGAACCCTATTTTTTGGTTCTGCTGCGTCTTTTGTTGCTGTTGGCTGTGTTGTACTGCCTGTTGCTATTCATAGCACCTGCGGCTAAATGAACGCGCGAGAGAGGCAAATAAAGTAACGAACCAAACAAAACGAAAAATCATATGTCAAACTTATCACCAAACTATCTGCCGTACTACTATACGGAAAAGAAAACAAAGAAGGGCGTAAAGCTCGAACAGCACTCGCTGATGAATAAACGCACGTGGGACTTGAAACGCAAGAACGGCGAGATTCCCTCAACCAGCGTATGGCCTTACGGCCCGAATGCAATGTACGACCCGCGTATGAAAAGCAATCATCGGCCTATGTCGTATGCCAGGTATGAGAGGCGACACCAGCCGAAACAGAAATCACTCAAAAAGGCGTCATGACACTACTCGACAAACTCGAAGCGATAGCTGCTGCCGCCTGCCCTGCCTACGGCTGGCACTACGACATCAAGCAGATGCAGAACGTCACCTCGGACGACTGCCAGTTCCCCTGTATCTTCATGGAGGAATACTACGACAGCACGATGAAGAAATTTATGGGCTGGAAACGTGAGGTGACGCTGGAGATACATTTCCTCAACCTCGTACCGATGCAGGGTGTCGCCGAGGACAGGGAGCGTATCAGGGAGCAGATGCTTGCCGATGGCGTCATACCCTTTATGGATGCCTTTAACGCGGACGGTATGTTTGAGGAGGTGGAGGAATACCAGTGCGATCCCGAGCCGCCGATGTTTGATGCCAACGCAACGGGCATACTCCTGCGTTTCAAGACGAAGATACCGGCCTGTCTGATTGACCTGCCGGAAACGACACCAACACCCGAGGGCGATGCGACTGCGTGAGTTCAAATACGAGGAAGGGACATTTACCTACGGCCAGCGTATCGGTGTCGGTGAGATACTGCGTAATGAGGATGCGAGCGAGTACCAACGCCTGAAGGACTGCTGGAAGGAGCTGTACGGGTGGTCGCCGCGCCTCATGCCACGCCGTATGCGTAAACGCCGCTTTGACAGGATGATTGACGGCATACGCTACTGGGTTGATCTGGAGGCCGAGACGCTGAAATATGACCCGACCCCAGACCAGGAACGGGCAGGTATCAAGAATATGTTTGCGCAGGTCGGACACATGGGAACGGTCAAGGCTCTGGCCGAGAAGTTCGGCAAAGACCCTGACGTGATACTATCCTGGGAATGGGCGAAGGTGTACGGCATACTGCACGCCGACCTTAAGGAGTATGAGTATGAACGCCGCCTGACAAGTATAATGAGCAAACCGAAAAGCTGACTATGGCAACGATAGAGGATATGATGCGCAAGGCCCTTGACGACTGCGTAGCGGATATCAAGAGGCGCAGCACGCAGGCCGGGCAGGTGGCATCGGGCCGGACGCTGGCCTCGCTGGAGGTGTGTCTGCGCCGTGAGGGAGAGAGCATCATCGGTGAGATATGGGGCAGGCCGTTCTTCGGTGCGTTGGAGACCGGCTCACGCCCTGCACGCCGTAAGGGTACGACAGCATCACGTCAGGCGATGGTTGCGGATATGAAGGAGTGGTGCAGGATTCGCGGACTGACAGCCGGGATGACCGACAAGCAGGCCGAGAACTTCGCACGCTGGCTTTCCTGGTATATCAAGCGCAACGGTTCGGCCCTGTACCGCAAAGGTGGCAGGCGCGACATCATAACCCCGGCAGTGGAGGCAACGAAGAACGAGCTTGCCGAACGGCTGGGAGCGTATTTTGAACAATTGCTTACACACGATATTAACAACAAATTCTTTGGATAATGGCACAAACGAACATCTTTAACCACATCTACAACTACGGGGCGATGTATTATGATTCGGATATTGCGAGTGAGCTGCAGGCGATAGCCGTTTCAAGCAATAACATGGTCGCTATCAATACGGCTGGCGGTGTGAAGTGCTGGAGCATACCGCGTCCGCTCGACGATGACGATGACGTCTATTACCATAATAGCGGTTCGCCTATCATATTCAAGTCAAGCTGCATCTTCTTTGCCGTTGGTAACTGGGCGACAATTCCGACCGATGCGCCCGAGACATTCACATTCACGCTGAACGGAACGACCTATAAGGCATACGTAAGCCCGGACAGCACGGGAGAGGTGGAGCTGCCGTTGTACAAGGAAGGAGAAACAACCCCTGCTGTCACGCTGAAAGCGGATGAGATGAAAGGTGTCGCCACGTTCAACGTGTCGGGTGTCATCAATGCCTGGTATCAGCCGCGCCCGCAGTACACTATCAGTCCGATTGCCGAGGCTGTGGATATCGCGCTGCGTTTCCGTGTCAAGGGTCTTGTGGATAGCGGTTACACCGAGTTCCTTTGTGTTCGCGGCATCAATGACTACGGCACGACCAATGAGGGAGTGCGCGTGTTGGCCTGTGACGTGCTGACAAAGACACGCGAGTTCATAACTTCGCCCAATCTCGAACATACGCTCACCTGCGTTATGGGCGAAGATATGACATACAGCAACCCGCCTGCGTTCTATTTCAGTATGCAGCGCGGACACGTCTATCATGTCCGTGTCGGATCAATCGACGTGGAATGGATCAACGAGAATCTCATGCAGGACACGGACGAGCAGATCAGCCAGAAATCCTGCTCGTATCACAGCCCTTATGCCCTGCAGTGGATAAACGACAAGGGCGGTTACGAGGAATACGTATTTGCGTTGAGGCAGAAGATAACCGAAAAGGCGAAGGACAACTCCTTCAAACAGAACTATAACGATTACGAGCGTACCGACAGGGTGCAATCCGAACCCTTCGGCCTGGAGCATACGAAAGAAATCCAGCTCGGTGTTGAGGGTGTGACGCAGGAGGTGTTCGCGATCCTGCAAACGATGGCTACGAGCTGGTATATCGTACATCCCGAGGATTACGGTCTATCAATGCGGCTCGCGGTTAATGACTACAACAACGAGGAAAACACCGCAGCGCAAACACGTGATTTCAGTATCAAGCTCGGTATTCCAACCGAAACAACAACTCTATTCTGATATATGACCGAGGAAATATACATTGACGGAATACTCATGGATCTGGACGCTGGTAAAACCAACGTCCAACTGATTTATCAGTCGCCGGTATTGACGGACTTCCAGAGCGTGGTTTCAAACCGCACTACAAACGTCACACTGCCCTTGACGCAGAACAACCTCAAAGCTATCGGATATGTAGGCACACAGGTTGATAGTGATTTCCCGTACACAAGACACTCCGTCATATATAAGCGTGACGGGGTGCAGTTGCTTTCGGGATTTGCTACCTTGCTATCTATCAAGGCAAATACCATTTCCTTCTGCTTTACCTGGGGTAACGTCAAGGCTATGGAGGCGTTATTCAGCACCTCACTACGCGAACTCACTACACTGGGGCGTTGTCGTTACCCTGCTATTGATAGCGACCACCTGCTTTCGCTCATTGACTACGGAGGCGGGCGCAGAGGTGTCGGCATACGCGTGTATGACATATTGAACGCTATACAGAGCAAATGCGGGGTTACTGGATTGATGAATCTTTGTAAGCCGCACGCGACTGGTGATGAGCGTTACTGGCTGGCACTGACTACCCGTAACGGAGATACCACTACCCGCGCCCTGCAAGGCGTGTTATATGGCAACCCGAGAGCGCGGATGTGGCAGGTGAATGACAATTTCTACCTCACTACCTTGTATGCAGGAACAAACGGCACAGACCCTCACGGCTCTATGACCGACTACGGCATTATTGACGTATCGGGTGCAAGCGTGCTACAATTAAGGTTGAACGGTTCGTTTGAATGCAAGCAGTACGGGACGAGTTATGCCAAACGTACTATGAAACTGGTGTTCAATACGGGTACGGGTTGGAACTACGATGACGGAATAACGCTTTGCGAGCCTACCTACGTCACCAGCGAAAGCGGAACGCCCGTATATAAGTATTCGTTTTCGTCAGTGTCAATGAATATAGACGTAACCACCTACGAAAAGGTCGCTATCGCTATTATGGCTGATATAGGCAATTACGATCCCACGCTGCGAAACGTGAGTATGAGCGAGCTGCGTGCTATCCTTGACCCGACGGAGAATGAAGAATGTTTGTACGATGCAATCAGCCAAAGCGTGTACCCAGTGTATCTGAACCTGCCCGAAATGTCGTGCGGGCAGTTCATCAAAAACCTGCTATGGCTACGCGGTGAATTTGCGTACTCGCAGAACGGGCGTGACTTTGAGATAATCAGTTTTAAGCAGTTGCAGGTTAACAAGGCGCAGGCGCGTGACTGGACTGATAAAATGACAACCAAATACCCGCAAGAGCGTCAGACCAAACTGGACGGAACGGCACAGAAAAACTATTTCCGCTACGCGGAGGCTGACTACTACGACAACACCCAGTATCAAGGCGTGCTGCGTACTTATGACGAAACGATTGACGAGGAACACGAGTACTGCAAGAGTGATTTTGCCCTATGCCCCGACAACAAAATACCCGTATGGAGTGTGAATGATGACGGAGAGTGGGATTTCGCAGGTGATAACATACCCGCGAACCTGCTATATGGTTACACCCTCTTGGTGATTTTCAATTTCCGTCAGTATAGCGCAAAACTGAAATGGAGCTCGCGCTTGGCTGAATGGTATCAGCAGTATGCCGCGATAATCGACAGGCCCGTAGTCCTGAAAGCCGAGTTCGTGCTGACGATCTACGACCTTTTCTTGCTGGATATGACGATACCCGTGTACCTCAAACAGACGGGGCATTACTACCTCATACGCAAACTCACCACGAAAAGCGGTGGCGTTGCAGATGCAGAACTGATACAACTATAACACACAAACGATATGGACAATAAGAAGGAGATACTGTTGAAGGTCAAGACCGACATGGGCAACAGTGACAAGTCAATAAGCAAGCTGGTTGAGAACCTTAACGGATTGAATCAGCAGGTCTATGCGTTGCAGTTATCACAGAAGGCTCTCAAAGACCAGATAAAGGTCAGCGAGCAGGCTATACAGACGTATAACGATAACGTCAAGGCCGGCAGGCAGAATACCGAGGAACAGACGCGGGCTTACGAACAGGCGAAAGCCGCGCTGCCAAATCTGCAACGTGAACTGACTATCACCACCGAGGCCCTGAAAGCAAATAAGAAAGAGGCCCAGGAGCAGAGCCGCCAGATACAGAACACCATCATATCGCAGGAAACCTACAAGGACACCCTCAAAGGTATGGCTGCGCAGCTATCCGTCGAGAAGGACAAACTGCGCCAGATTAAGATTGCCGGAGGCGAACTGACGGATGAATACAAACGCCAGCAGGAGGTTGTAAACCAACTCAACACCAAAGTATCAACGCTGGAGCAGGCGTATGGTGTTTATACCCGTAACGTGGGTAACTACAAGTCCGGCGTTCAGGAGTTGAACGAGATGCTACGCCAACACCTGCAGAGGCTCGGAACGCTAAAAGAGGGGACGAAGGAATGGGATGCCGAGGCCAGTGCCGTACAGAAGACAACCCGAGAGCTGGAGAACCTTAACCGTGAGCAGGAGAAACAGGAGGCTACACAGCAAGGATTCTTTACGAAGGCAAAAGCCGGGTGGACGGCAATGGTCGGCTGGATCGCCGCCGTAGTCGCTGCTGTGACAGGTCTTATCAGGGCTGTAAGCAAAGTAATCAAAACAAATATTGAGTTCGCCCAGCAGCAGAAGAACCTCCAGACGATACTCGGCCTGACGAATGACGAGATGCAGGCGATGACCAATCACGCGAAGGAACTCGGACGTACGACAGAGTACACCGCCTCCCAGGTTACTGAGTTGCAGATTGCACTCGCCAAGCTGGGATTCACAGCCGAGCAGATACGTGCTATGTCCGGCGCGGTACTGGCTCTTGCTACTGACCTTGACGCAGGTCTGGGTGAATCCGCAGACCTTACCGGCTCGGTACTGCGTCAGTTTGGTAAAGATGCCAGCGAGGCCGGTCACGTTGTAGATGTGCTGGTAAAAGGAGCTAATGAGAGTGCGCTTTCATTTGATAAGTACCGCACCGCACTGGCACAGGTCGCACCCGTAGCAAACGCTATGGGCTTTGATTTGGAGGGCGTCGTTTCCATACTCGGCTCATTGGTGAACGTGGGTATGGATGCAAGCATGGCGGCAAACTCTACACGTAACATATTGCTGAAACTGGCTGATAGCAGCAGCGACCTCGCTAAGAGTTTAAGCCAGCCCGTAAAGGATATACCGTCACTCGTAGCCGGCTTGAAGGAACTGCAAGATCGTGGCATTGACGTAGCCGAGGCTCTGGAACTGACAGATAAACGTAGCGTGGCGGCATTCACGTCACTGATGAAGAACGCCGATGCCATTGATGAGTTAAACAAGAAACTCGCCGATGTGGATGGTTACGCTATCGGTATCCGTGAGGAACGTCTGCAAACAACCGAAGGTGCAATCAAGATGCTTAAATCGGCATGGGAGGGATTTGAATTGGCAGTACTGAATAGTGAGGGTCGTCTGTCCAAGTTCTTCCGGGGATTAGCTGACGATATAAACATACTGACCGACAGGCTTGATCCTGAAGGCAAGGCCCGCCGTGACTTTGAGGCATTGGTACAGAACTTCACCGTCAGCTATGAGGAAATCGCGAAGGTAGCCGAAGAAAAGGGTATCAATGTAGAACACGCACTGCAGACGATGTACGAAACGGAAACACGTTCTATGCAGGAGCGTGCCAATGAGCAGCAGCGTATCATCAAGTCCATGAACCACCAGATATCGGCAACCGAGGATAAGCGCGAGAAGAAACGCCTGGAGCAGATAAAGGCTAACGCCGAGATAGAGATAAATACTATACGTAATAACTATCAGGCACTCAAACAGGCTTACGAAAAGATACAGAAAGCCCGCGAGAAGGCAAGTGGTACAGCCGGATCAGGCGGAACGGATGATGGAGGTACTGATGCGAAGGTGCTTTCGGATGCTGAAAAGAAGAAAGCATCACAGGTCGCACTGAAAGAGTTAGAAAGTAACCAGAAGGTTTATTCAGCTATGCTCGCCCAGCAGAAACGCTACTATAATGACGCCTCGCTGACAGAGCAGGAGAATGAGGAACAACGCTGGCAGCATGAGCAGGAATGGCAGAAACGCAGTTTTGAACAAAAACAGTCCTATGAGCGTGAGAAACTGCGCATACAGCTCCAGTACGACCAGATAACGGGTGAGGAATACCGCAACGGCCTTAAAGCTCTGGAAATAGAGAGCGAGACATTCTACAAGGATCAGGAGCAGAACGCGATAGAACACATGACGTCTATTACCGAGAAGGTAACAAAAGCCTTGTCGGGCGTTGACCTCGGTGTTGAGATAAAAGCTGTCAAGGAACAGTACCAGGAACTCTACGCCGGTCTTGACGCTATGGTAAAGAACGGCCTGCTAACCTACGAGGAGGCCAGCTACTACCGTGTCGGCCTGGAACAGAAGGAGGCCCGCGAGATAAAGGCTATTCGTGAGCGTTCAAAGAAAGAGGAGGAGAAACGGTTACAAGAGGAGGCGCAGAAACGTGCCGAGAAACTGAATACTGACCTTAAGCTGGCCTGGCAGAATGCCGAGCAGCAGTATCAGATACGTAAGCGTTATCTGGAGCAGGAAATGGAACTCTACAAGGCCAGTGCTGCCAAACGTGCAGAGCTGGAGCAGCAGCTTGCCGCCCTGGAGAGCGAACATATGCAGGCCAAGATAGACCGCATGAACGAATATCTGACGCAGGTAGGTGAGATGTTCGGCAGTATGAACACTATCGCTACGAACTATTCCAATACCCGTGTTCAGGAGGCCGAGCAGCAGAACGAGCAGGAAAAGGCCGCACTGGATAAGCGTTTGAAGTCCGGCCTCATGAGCCAAAAGCAGTATGACGATAAGGTCGCCAAGCTCGATGCCGACCTTGCAGCAAAGAAAGCAGAGGAAACACGTAAACAGGCCGAGCGTCAGAAGGCACTGTCTGTCTTTGAGATTGCGCTGAATACCGCTACCGCTATAATGAAGATTTGGGCCGAAGTGCCGAAGATGGACTTCGGTGTCAGCACTGTTGCCCTGACTGCCGTAGCCGCCGCTATGGGTGCGTTGCAATTGGGTGCGGTACTGTCAGAGCCACTACCGAAGGCACGCAAGGGCGGTAAGATAAAGGGCGCGAAACATGAGCAGGGTGGTGTGCTGGTTGAAACCGAGGGCGAGGAACGTATCGTAGCCGCCGAGCCAGCCAAAGCATACCCGGAACTTCTGAACCTGATATCCTACATCGGCAAAAAGAAAGGAGGTAAGAAGTCACCGCTTGAACCGTCCATGACATCGGCAACCGAGAGTGAGGAACGCATGTTGCTGGATCGTAACAAACGGATAGTGGAGCAAAACGAGAAGGTAACACAGATCAACCGTTCAAACACCCTGCTCGATTCAATCATACGCGGCAGCGAGATATTGCCGGGCAGTAACAATGATATCCGTTTCCGCCTCGGTGACGTGATACGCGAAACCGATATCCGCCACCTGGCTATGGATGAGGTGCGTAACAGCAGTATGGACAATATCATCAGCAACGTTACCCGTTACGGTGCTATTCCTGATACCGGCTACGCCCTGCGTTACAGTGAGGCACAGGCCCGTGCCGGAGCATCCGGGCAGGTTGCCGGTAATGTAGAGATTGACTACGAACGACTGGGGGAGGTTGTCGCCCAGCGTGTAGGTGAGGAAATCAAGAACTTGCAGGTATGGTTGTCACTGACCGAGCTGCGTGACGCACAGGATAATGTGGTACATCTGGATGAGCTGACAAGACAATGACGATATACGAACTACTGCAGACCATTGATACCGAGCAGTTCAACCGTCTGGTGAAGGTCGGTATCATCACGCCGGAGTGGCGGCGTTCCTTGCGCATATACCGTTACTTCCTGGAGCAGTGCGAGCATACGGGCAAGATGGATGCCTACGACCTGACGGGGCAGAAGTTCTGTATGTCTGACGAAAACGTGCGCAAGATAATACGGCGGCTGAACGCTAAAGTATGACGCTGTTATTGAAATGGGATTTACATTTACCACCGAAATAGCAACGTGGTAACTTTACTTTGCAGGCAGAGAGGCGGTTTCCTTTCTGCCTGTTGCATTTTCTCACTCTCGACGGGAGAATGTACAGGGCGAACGGAGAAAACCGCGTAGAGGGCAAAAAACTACACAAATATATGAGCGGTTTATTTGAAATCCTTTCAAACAAAGAATGGGCTATAACGCCCAGATACCTTAATGGTGCGGTAGAGCTGATAAGAGGCAATCTGCGCAACCATACGTCACTCGGCACGTTCGAGAAGAAACAACCCTATGCCGTCACATTCAACGCGGAGGATGAGAAGTACCAGGTTTATCAGCGCACGGCCGATGGTGAGGAATACGGCAACTGGTATGCCGAGAATATGCAGCAGCCGTTTGTAGACATTCTCACCGTTGAAGGCCCGATCACACGTAACGGTGGTGGTTGCAGCTACGGCTCGAAGGAACTGCGCGATATGCTGATGAGGTGTGCCGACAACCCGTATTGCTGCGGTCACCTGTTCTACATTGACACTCCGGGCGGCTCGGTATGGTCGAAAAACGACTTCCGCCAGGCCATTGACTACGCACATGAACGCGGGCAGAGGGTGTTCGCTTTCGTTGACGGCGAGTGCTGTTCAATGGGTATGTGGCTGGCATCGATGTGCGATGAGGTGTACGTGATGAATGAGGAGGACGACCTGGGTTGCATCGGCGTGCTGGCATCGTTCTTCACACTAAAGAACGGCGCACATAACGAGTTTGACGCCGAGGACTACCACGAGATATACGACCCGGAGAGCTACGATAAGAACCGCGAGATACGCGATATCGCAAATGATGACAACGACAAACTTTTGGTTGAGGGCCTCGCACGCTACGGCGTGGAGTTTCGCCGTGACATCATGGCCGCCTTCCCGGATGCAACCGATGATATGATACACGGCAAGATATTCCCGGCCCGTGAGGTTATGGGAGTGTTCTGTGACGGAGTAAGCACTATGGATGACTGCATCAGGAGGTTGTTTGACCTCTCCAACGGTGCAGCCGAACCACTGATGAGAACTAACAACATAAATCCATTCAATACAACTATGGGACTTTTTGACAGAGCTAAGAAAGCAATGAACGAGGCATTTGAAAATGCCGAAAAGCAGATGCAGGGAAATGCATCCGCAGAGGAGATCGCCAACCTGAACACCCGTATCACGGAGATTCAGGGCGAGAGGGATAACGCGCTGGCACAGGTGGACACACTGACCGCCGAGCGTGATAACGCAGTTGCAGAACGTGACGCACAGATCGAGCAGGTGAATAACCTGACCGCCGAGCGTGACAACCTGCAGACACATCTCACCGAGGCACAGAACACCATCGCCGCACGCGATGAGGAAATCAAGAACCTTAAGAGCCAGCTCGGCAGCCACTATCAGCCGGGTAGCCGTATGAACGGCAAACCTGCCGGTGAGGGTAAGGCGAAAACAGAGAAGACCAGCGAGGAGCAGTTGCAGGAGTGCCGCGACAAGATGGGCTGGACAAAAAAGAAGTAACCAACTAAAAACTGAAAGAATATGCCAAACACAAACGGAACAATTGAGCTTGACCTTTCCAAGTTCAATTTTAGCGCGGAGCAAATCCGTAACATCAATCAGCTTGTTTATGAGGGCATCGAGAGGCTGCCCGAGATATCCGCAATTCACAATATGTGGGGCGGTATCGTCTATGACAAGGAGGTAGGTTTCATTACCGAAGGTGGTCTTGTCGGTAAGAAGGGCCAGGGCTGTAACCCCACCGCACAGGATTGGAATATCGGCACCCGTAAGGTGCTGTGGAAGCCCAGAGAGTGGCAGATCGAGCTGGCCGAGTGCGCAGAGGATCTGAAGAACACAATGGTTGTTTATTCGTTGCGTACCGGCACCGATATCGACGACCTCGAGGATACCGATTACATGAACATCGTGGCAGAGGTGCTGATCGGAGCCGTTTACAAGATGCTTTACCGCATTATCTGGATGAACGACACCGATGCCGAGAACGTTGACTTCGAGACACTTCCCGTAGCCGCCGTTGCCAGCCTGACTGCCGTTCCCACCGCCGCCGCTACCGAGCAGACCACAGGCGAGGCTCTCGTAGGCACTGTCTATGAGACCAGCTCTGCTGCCAATAAGGTTAAGTGCGCCCTGGCTGATGGTACAGTCGTTTATCTGTCACCGACAGCCGCCACCGGCACAGCCGTAGAGGGTCACACCTACTACTCAAAGGACACCGAGCATAAGATAACCCCGATTGAGGGTACTGTCTATATGGGTGTTGCGAAGGGTACACTGGGCGCAACCAAATGCACCCTGTCTAACGGCACTATCGTTTACCTGGCTGCCGATGCCGCTACCGGCGTGGCACTGGAGGGTAAGATATACTACTCCAAGACCGGCGCAACCCAGGAGGTGAACGGCGGTGGTATCATTACCGAGGACGTTGATACCGAGTATTTCGATATCATTGACGGCTTGTTCAAGCAGCTCCGTGGTTACGTAGCCGAAGACAACAAGCGCGGTTACGTTATCAGCGCAAACGCCCAGACCAGCAAGGATGCCCAGATGTCAAATATGACACCTGACGCCGCATACGGCATCTTGTCGGGTATGTGGTACAAGGCACCTATCAAGCTGCGCAACCTCAAGGCAGATACCAACCAGGACAACCGCCCCAAGTTCCTGGTTACCCAGACCATTGCCGACGCTTACGAGCAGTACCTGACAGGCAAGGGCATCGCTCCTACCTATGTGAACCTCGTTGAGGGCGTGCAGGTTCTCGCATTCTTAGGAATACCCGTAGTTCCGATGCCTATTTGGGACGAGATGATCCAGTCATTCAACGACCTGGGCAGCACCTACTTCAAGCCTCACCGCGCATTGCTGACCAATAAGCCCGTTCTGGCTGTTGGCTCACCCACACAGGGCCAGCTCTTCGGCGAGTTGAAGATTTGGTACAACGTGGACGAGGAGAAGACCAAGATGCGCATGAAGGATAAGATTGACGCCGAGATCGCCAACCCGGATCTTTTCATTTACGCCGAGTAAGATTTTACAAGGGCCTGGGGATGGCGAGTGTACTTCCACCAACGCCGTCCCGCCCTTCTTATATCGAACATTAACCACTAAAAACGTTTCAATATGAATTGCAGTAAAATTACAGGCAACCTGCAGATGGCATCATGCCGTAACGCCGTTGCCGGCATCAAGGGTGAGGCTATAATCATCAACTTTGACGATTGGAAAGCCGCCACTATCACCGAGGTAAGCGGTGTTATTAGCGCTATCACACTCGCAGGCGCAACAAAGGCCAGCAAGTTCACCTCTCACGAGAAGGCGTTTGAGTCAAGCAGCAACCTGCAGAAAGGTACATACAACAGCAGCTTTGCTCATCAGATCATCATGCGTGCCTTTGACCGCACACAGACGTTGAAGGATGACATCAACAAGATGGCTAACGGCCGTTACGTTGCTATCATCATCAACCGCGACCAGAATGATGAGCCGACTACCGTTGAGCTGCTGGGTGCAGAGAACGGTCTTGTGGCAAATGCCATCGAGCATAACTCTGCTGACAATGACGGTGTAGCTTACGCTATCACCCTCGGCAGCGAGGAGGGTGCTTACGAGAGTGAAATCCCCAAGAGCGTGTACACCAACTCGCTTGCCGCAACATTGACAATGATTGAGGCCCTTTGCGCCGCATCCTAAACCCTCGCACGTCTATGATGACGATTGACGAGTACAAATCCAAGTATCAGGGTATCAGTTCCGCCGAGGTGCGCGAACTGATATCTTCCGATACGGACTTCCGCAATACTACGGAGCGTCTTTACGTAAGCATCTACCATACCAAGCTCAATAAGAGTTGTGGCGATTGCTGGTTTGATGCCTTTATCCTAATTATGAGAACCGACACTAAAACATTGAAAGCTATGCAAGACAAGAAGTTTGACCTACGCGCCGGAGCGTTGCTCATCGATCCGCACGGCGACCCGAAGAAAACGGTCACACAACTGAATATAACCGATGAACTGGCCCTGTACCACCTACGTACACACCCGGAGTGCGCCAAGCTGTTCTATAAGCTCCCGCCCAACTGGGAGGAACTGGCAACACGCTCCGGCATTGAGGCCGAGCAGAGTGCAGCACCCCTGAAAAAGAACCCCCGTAACAGAAGGAAGTAAACGCGATGAAACTCGAAACGCTGAAAACGGAAAAGCAGTTACGCACACGTAACGACAGGATATACCACATACAGGTTTACGGAGAGCAGAACGACTACCCGCAGAAACTGCAGGAGGTGGTCGGTGCATCTATCACCGGCGGCGCGTGCGTGGAGCAGTACGGACGCTTTCTGTTTGGTCGCGGATTCCGTCATCGTGAGTTCTTTAAGGCTATCGTCAATGAGCGCGGCGACAGGGCTGATGACGTCCTGAACGCCGTTGCCAACGACTATGCACAGTTCGGAGGATTCGCCCTGCACGTCAACTGGAACGCGCTGTATGAGATAACCAGCGTGTCGCACGTGCCTTTTGAGTGGCTGCGTTTTGAGGAGCTTGACGACAATTACGAGTTCCACCGTATCGCATTACATAAGGACTGGGGCAGGCGTTACACCAACCTGCGCCGTTTCCGTTCACAGGATATCGTCTGGTTTGACCTATTTGATCCCGACCACAGCACTATCAGCGAGGAGGTTAAGAAGGCCGAAGGCTGGGAGGCCTGGAACGGACAGATATTCTACTTCTCACGCCGAGGCCCGAAGTCATACCCTCTGCCTGTCTATGACAGCGCAATCACGGATATGTCAGCCGAGGAAGGTTTGAGTAACCTATCCTACCGCAACATACGTAACGGCTACCAGCCTTCAGGTATGTTTATAGACCACTGCAACGGCGCGAACAGCAAGGAGCAGTCTGACGAGCGCAAGAAAGAGCTTACCGCCTTTCAGCACGACACACAGGCAGCGAAGATACTCTATGTCAACCTCGAGGACGGCGACGAAGCGCCGGAGTTCAAGCCCTGGGAGACGAATAACACCGACCAGAAGTTTAAGCAGTCCGACAATAAAGTGCCTGACCGTATCGGTGCAGCCTTCTGTCAGCCGCCTATCCTACGTGCAAAGGACGTAGGCTCGAATTTCGGTGCAACCGCAATGCGTGAGGCCTACGACTACTACAACTCACAGACCGAGAGTGAACGCCTGACGCTGGAGCGCGTGATGCACGATGTATTCCAGTACTTCGCAGGTATCGCCACACTGAACCCCGATGACGATTACTCTATTCTGCCGAAGGTCTATGACGTAACACAGACGCTGGCCGAGAAACTGGGTGACCGCACGGATAAGGTTTTGGAGATACTTTTTGATGCCACTAAGAGCGAGAACGCCAAACGAGTGGTATTGGCAAAGGTATTCGGTCTGGAGGACGAAGATATTGACGAACTCATACAAGGCATACGGCAATGATTATAACGGTAGAGGATATTCGCAAGTACCGCGAGATTGCGCTGAATACGCAGAAGAACCGCGTAGAGATATTTATCCGGGAAACGGAGGAACTGGATGTCGTCAAGATGCTCGGCGTTGAGGAATACGACCGCCTGGCAAACCGTGACGAGCATACGGAGCTGACTGATGCCGAGAAGATGCTGCTTAACGGCGGTACGTGGACGGACGATGCCGGGCAGATGCAGCGTTTCGCCGGTCTGATAGCCGCCGAGAGTTACCTTGTGTTCGCCCGTTTCATCCGCACGCATCCGTTACAGGTAACACCCTACGGAGTGGTCGTTAAAGACGGTGACGACAGCGTGGCTGCCAGTGCGCAGTCAATAGCCGCCGTCAGCAAGGATAGCGAGAAGATAGGCCGCCAGCACCTCGCCGATGCCGTGAAGTATTGGCGTTGGGTGACCGCCTGTCAGTGCGACTGCAACTGTAACCAACCTCCCATACGTGCCTCACGGCCCAAGTTCATAGCAATAGGGGATTAACACAAAACAAAGACAATATGTATAATTCATGCAGTAAACTAACGAGGAATCATAACCTCGCCCGTTGCGGGCAGTTCAACGCCCATATTGAGGCCGACCTGTTCCTCATGGCGAAAGACGATATCGAGTGGTACAACATATACGAGAACGTATGTAACGGCCTATCGCTGAAATCGGGCCAGTACGCCGTGCGCTATCAGGGTAAACGCAACTCCTATGACGCGGGTTACCAGATGGTGAAGGGTACGTTCAGCAACGGATTCCAGCATCATATCACCTGCCGCACCTTCGTGCGTACACAGGAGTTGAAAGACCATATGAACCGCCTCCCGTTCTGTCGTGTGGTGGCTTTCGTGCGTAATGCCGACAGCCATGATATGCAGACCAAGTACGAGATATACGGCCTTGAGAACGGTCTGCTGATGTCCGAGATAGATTGGACGGGCAACGCCGATGAGGGCTGGCTGGGTTCATTCACCCTCTCGACCGAGGAAAACGAGCGCGAGAACACCATGCCCGTCACCTTCTACAATCCCATACACGGGGATGATATGAAACTGTGGCTGTTGGGTTACACCCAGTTGCAGTACTTCACCCTATCGGATTACAACAACGATCTTTCGTTGCTCAATGGTAATGACAAACTTAAATAACAAGACAAATGGATAAACTTGAATTGACCTTTGTGCCGGGTGATAGCCTGGCTGCGGACGACCTCAACAAGATGGTCGGCAAAACAAACGAGCTGGTGGATGAGTTCAACACCATCGCCTCCGAGAATATGACAAATGAGATTTACCTGGACTTCACCAAGACCGACCCTGCGACAATCGTTACAGGCGACATCAACGGCGAGGTGATACAGTATATCCGCAATCACTCACACCGCTACCTCGCCAAGCAGCAGGAGACCGGCGAGCGTGTCATCTGTCAGCTTGCAGATGATGATTCAACCGTCTTTGCCGGTGACGGATCGGCAGCAGCCCTTGACGGCACACAGGGTGACGTGATGATGCACGTACCCCGTTTCTTCTACAAGGTGGAGGAGCAGAAGGCCGACAAGTGGCACGTTCTCGTTTCTCTTATCAAGGTCGAGGAGGATTGGCAGGAGTTTGACGGCAAGCACCTCATCGGTGTATATGAGGGCTACGTCGCTGACGGCAAGCTCTACTCACGCTCCGGCGTTCAGAGTACCGGCAACGTCAGTCAGACCAACTTCAAGAGCTACGCCCGCGCACGTGGTAACGGCAACACCCTTGTAACCTGGGAGCAGCACTGCATCATGGCCTTCCTGTTCTGGGCCGAGTACGGCAACACCAACTGCCAGGCAATCATCGGCTCGGGTACTGACAGCTACGAGAAGGCTACCGGCCAGACCGACAGCAAGGGTATGCACGACACTGCCGCCAACCTTGACGGCAATACCGGCTCTATCAACTTCTGGGGTCTGGAGAACTGGTGGGGTAACAAGGCCGAGTGGGTTGATAACGTAGAGGTAAACAAGGATGCCGTTGACGGCAAGTGGACTATCACCGAGCGTGACGGTCACACCCGCACCGTTCAGGGATTCACCACACCTACGGGAGAATGGGCTTATCCCAAGTCCGTAACCCTCGGCATACACCTGGATATGGTCGGCAAGACACTGGGCGGCGACTCCGCACATGGACTATGTGACAGTCAGTATCTCGGCGCATCTACTCATCGTGTGGTGCGGCGATCCTTCAGCAACGCGCTTGCGTATGGCGGTGTCGTGTACGCGTACGCGAGCAATGATGCGTCTTACGTGAACGCTTCCTGCGGGTCGCGTCTGGCCTTCCACGGTGAAATACGTATTGAGCCCGACGTTGCAACGTTCCTGGCGTTGTAACGTCGGCGCGGCAGGCTGTCCTTTGCATGGCATCGTGTGGTGCTGCGATCCAACAACAACGCGAATACGAATGGCGGTGTCGTGTACGCGAACGCGAACAATGATGCGTCTAACGTGAACGATAACTACGGGTCGCGTCTGAACTTAAACGGTTATAACGCGCGAGTTTCTGCAACAAACATTTTGGGGTACGTCCTCTGCCGGAAACGGCAGGGGTTGTCCCAAGCAAAGGAGGCCTCACCAAACGGTCTGAAACATTGAACGAGGTGGAACATAACGAGCGCGGGTGATGCGGCAAGTAAGCCGGGAGTTCCCGGAGGTTGAAAGTGGCAAAACCGAACAACAAGGCAGAAACAAACAGAGAGTATTAAAACGATTTTTGAAATAATGGACAGATGAAGCGTAAGGGGTATATCATCGAGGAAATCATCACGGACGAAAACCTGTATGATGCCTTCTATTATGTACTCCGAGGCAGGCGAGGCAAGACGGAAAGCGGGCGGCGGCTGATGAAGAACCGCGAGAAGGTTATCGCAAACATACGCCGCTCGATAGCTGACGGATCATACGGCCCGAGCAGCTACCACGAGTTCCAGATTTGCGAGAACGGCAAGACGCGCACCATACAGTCGGTCAGCAAGTATGACCGTATCGCACTGAACGCGATAATGCGCGTGGTGGAGCAACACCTGAACCGCACGTTCATAGCCGATTCCGCATCGAGCATCAAAGGGCGTGGCTGTCATTATCTGCATAAACGGATACGTCATGCGATAATGAGCCAGCCCGAGAGCCGGTACGTCTATAAATGCGACATACACCATTACTACGACAGCATCCCGCAGGAGGCTGTCATGGAGGTGTTTAAACGCCGTTTCAAGGATGCCCGGCTCATTGCTATACTGGAGCGTTGCGTCAATCTGCTGCCGCACGGCATAAGCATCGGTCTGCGGCCTTCCCAGGTACTCGGCAACCTATACCTGGATTATCACCTCGACCACGTGTTGAAAGACAATGAGGGCGTTGCTAATTACCGCCGGTACTGCGATGACGAGGAAACGAGGGCCGACAGCTACTATGAACTTACGCGCCGGGCACGTATCATGCACAGCCGCGTTGAGGCTGCGGGCCTGACGATAAAACCCAGCGAGCAGATGTGGTCGCTTGATGACCGCCCGTTGGATTTCCTCGGCTGGGTGACCTACGGAGACGGACGTGTCCGTGTCCGCAAGCATATAAAGCAGCGATTCGCCCGGCGTTGGGGACGTGTCAAGAGTAAACGGCGCAAACGTGAGCTGATAGGCTCGTTCTACGGCATAGCCAAGCACGCACAGGCGCGGCATCTGTTCAAGACCATAACAGGGTACAATATGAAGGATTACAAGGATCTGGGATTCAAGTACGTCACGGCAGACGGCAAAAAGCAGTTTGACGTGCGGCTTTATCAGATTTCGGAGCTTAACAATGAATCAATCATTGTCAAGGACTTCGAGGTTGACGTTCCTACGTCCCAGGGTGATAACCGCACCCTCGTACTCTTTCAGTCGGAGACGCTCGGTGACGGTAAGTTCTTCACCAGCTCGAAGGAGTTGCGTGCGGCGTTGGAGTTCGCCGCATCCGCGAATGAGATACCCTTCCGGGCCACTATCAAAAAGAAGGAAATAGGCAAAAACAAATTCAAATTCATTTTCGTATGAAACCATTTAAAGTAAATGCAGCAGAGGGTACTTCCCTCATTGAGAACGGAGGCAGTGGACGTTTCTACTTCCGCTGGGGTATGCATCCTTACATCGTGGAGGGTGAGCAGCAGGGCTACGAGGGCTTCGGCTGTTGGTTTGACGGTATGCCGACATTCGGTGATCTGGTGGATGCTATGATACGCGCCCGCTACACACTGTCTGACGAGTTGGCACTGCACCGCCAGCGTGACAGCAAGCCGGAGGAGTTCGCCGAGTACAACCAGTTTGCCGAGGCTTGCAAGGCAGAGGCCAAGCAGATGCTCGGTATCAGCAGCGCACCGGCAGAGAGCGAGAACCAGGGTGAGGGCGAATAAAGGCTGACGGGTTATGATTTTGCACCTGAATATGTACCCGACAAAGACATTGGCTGGGATAGTGGCAGGGTTTACGAGCGTCTTGTGCGAGAACCTACTGCCGCTATTCGTGGCCGTCATCGTCTTTGAGGTCATTGACTTCGTAACGGGTTGCATCAAGTCGGCGGTGGTAAGCAAGCGCAAGGGCGAGCGGTTTGCCTTTGAGAGCATCAAGGCATGGCGCACGATATACAAGTTCGTATTCATACTTATTGGTATTGTGCTGGCTGAACTACTGGATCAGACGTTCGGTAACGAGAGCCGCCTGAAACTCGCCAACTACTTCACCGCCTTTTGCTGTGGTGTCGAGTTCTGGTCGTTCCTGGAGAACGCCGCCGTCATCAGCGACCACCCTATCTTCCGTATGCTTAAGAAGGTGATGCGTGAGAAGGCCGAGGATGCTATCGGTGCAACATTTGAAGAAAAGGAGGCAGAGAAATGAAACTGCGATTGGAAAGACGCTGGCCGCGTGACGGGTACACCATTGGAGTACTCTTTATTGACGGTGACCGATTCTGCGAGACGCTGGAGGACACCGTGCGCAAAGGCAAGAAGGTCAAAGGTAAGACCGCCATACCTGCCGGAACGTACCGCATCCGCATGAACACCGTCAGCGAGAAGTTCAAGGATCGTGCCTGGGCCAGACCCTACGGAGGTATCGTGCCGCGCCTCGTGGCCGTACCGAACTTTGAGGGTGTCCTGATTCACCCCGGTAATACAGCCGCCGATACTGACGGCTGCATACTCGTCGGTAATAACCGCGAGAAAGGCAAGGTGCTGGATTCGCAGAAACGATACCGGCAGCTTATGGATGAATACCTCATACCGGCAGCGAGAGCCGGCGAGGAAATAACAATTGAGATCGTATGAACGAACAGGAACGCAACGACATGATGCGCGAGTACTACCTGCGCCAGTTGGAGCAGAACGGCGGCTGTGCCGGGCCGATGCTCACGCTGGTGCTGCTGGTGGTGCTATTGCTTGTCGGATGCCGCACTACCGAGTACATAACCGTGCCGGAGGTGCATACGGAGTACGTCTACCGTGACCGCGTGGATAGCGTGGCCGTACATGATTCGGTATATATAAAGGAACAGGTGAAGGGCGATACCGTTACTCGTATTGAGTATAGGTATCGCGACAGGTTTCGATATATCGAACGCATTGACACAGTTACGCGATGCGATACTGTTTCAGTTGTCCATACGAAGGTGGTGGAACACGTTACAAACAAGATGAACTCGGTGCAGTCGGCGTTCTTCTGGCTGGGATTGCTTGCGTTCCTTCTTTTAATCGGATATATAGCTTTCCGTATATTACGGTGGCGTTATCACTCATAAGTAATTAGGTTAGTAATTGGAACATGGTATTTCATGCACAAGGGACGGGCTCGCAGTGATGCGGGCCTTTCTTTTTCGGGTAAAATCGGGCTGAATTACTAAAAAAGATTAAATTTTCGGGTAAAATAATACACCATAACGAAATATGATATATATTTGCATCAGAAACGAAAACAAAAACAACCTATAACAACAGCGATTATGGAAAGAACAAAAATTTACATGGTAGAGAGAACAAAGTTTGAGGACGTAAATGGTACTCTGGTATTAAACAACATAATTATGATAATTTACGATTCGCTGGACAAAGCTATCCAACATATCAAGATGACAGCATCGGTTTATGATAATGTTGTACTGCGCAATGAGGACACCGAGGAAATAAGCGCACATTTTGAGAATAAGGGTATCAGGACAATGGAGAGCATCAAAATTGAGAGCGTATATTGAACACTAAACGGGAGGGGCAACCCTCCCACAATTATAAACCTATAAGTTCAACGATTATGGCAATTAAGTATTCAGGTCAAATTACAGGTACGCTGACCAACGTACAGACAAATTCAAAGGGAGAGAAAAAGACGTTCCACCTGCAGATGCGTCAGAGCAACTGCCTGGCAACGATCATCCACGTGTACAAGAATCCCGAGAGCGAGGGAGATTACGACAAGTACATTCACCAGCTCATCGCCTTTTTCGTAGACGAGCCACACCTGAAAAGGTGCGAGAAAGCCGAAGGCGGCTTGAAGGGCGTCTTTTATGGAGAGATCAAGGATATCAAGCTCAACCTTTACTATAAGGAGAATATCGTTATGCTTAAGCATTTCGTAAAGGCCGGCTGGAAGGTTAAGTGTTACTACAAAGAACCGAAAACGAGAAAGGTAAAGAAGTAATTAACCGGCAGGGCGGTGAAAGCCGCCTTGCATAAACCTATAAGACAATGTTACAACTAATCAACTATTCAGAAAAAGCAGTCGCACTGGTAGGCGACACCAGAGAGATTAAAGACGAGTTAAAGCGTATCGGCGGACGATTCAACGCTAAATTATCATGCGGCGCAGGCTGGATATTCAGCAACGCCAAACGTGCGGAACTGGAGGCACTGGTAGGCCGTAAGCCGGAGGATCACTACGCACATAGTGAGTTGCGCCACCCCGCAGTATATTGCGGTACATACGGCAAATATGCAGGCGGCAGCATCAAGGGAGCGTGGATAGATTTGACTACCTTTGCAAGCGGCGAGGATGCTATCAAGTGGATGTGCGAGGTGCTGCACAAGGACGAGAGCGACCCTGAACTGATGATGCAGGACTTTGAGTATTTCCCCGAGTGGATGTATGCCGAGTGTATGGGTGCGGCCCAGATTGACGAAATCCTGGAATGGTGGAAGAACGAGGGCAGCAAACCGGCGAAATCTCCAAAGATTGACAAGGCCCTGCTGGACGAGTACCGCGCAGAAATGGAACAGGTCGGACTGGATGCCGACTACCACTGCAAGAATGTGAGCGTGCTTGTAAAACTGACGGACGGGCGGTTACTGGCCTTTGATAAACCGAGCATTGAGACGCGCTTTTGTTTCGGGTACTCCGACTGCGGCCAGGGACAGAGTTATCAGGAGGCACGCAAGGCAGCCAACCGGGCCGCAACAAAGGAATACTTCATGCAGGAGAACCTCGGTAAGCTGGAGCGCGACATTAAGCGTCTGGAGGATAAGGACTACGACCTCTGCGTTCAGAAGTGCCATTGGAAAAGTGACCGCATTTGCTCAATTATGTGGGCGAAGAAATGGGACAGCGAGGGCGAGCGAGTACAGGATGCGGACAGGGCGGCTATCAAGGACGCTCTGTTACAGCAGAAGGCGATGTTTACGAAACGCCTGGAGGCATGGTGGAAACGTTACGGCGCGGAGAAACTGACGGTCTGGACTTATTGGATGGACGAATGATTGTTTAACCGGCGGGGCTACGGCCCTGCTATAACCTATAATGATATGAGTAGAGAAAGACATTTCAAGATTGTTGTAGAACGTTGCCCGAAGGGTAATAAAAGTTGCAACAAATGTGTGTATTATCGAGGTGTTAATGCCTTTGATGAGACAGTTACTTGTAATTACCCCGATAAGGGCCTGGGATAATGAGCAAAACGACAGGAACGAAACAGGGCCATATCGTACAGGTATCATGGCCGGACGGACGGCGTGAGTATTACTCCAGCATCGCCGCATTGGTAGTACGCGAGGGTGAACGTTTGGGAGTACAGGGCAACACAATCAAGTGCAACCTGTCACGCAAGGGCGTTTACGAGAGTAAGCGCGTGAGGGTTGAGTACGTACCTATATGGATAGCGGTGCGAGGGCCGAGAGAATAATTTGCACGATTCGGATAAACAAGTTACCTTTGTGCCGTAACATTGTTTCCGTAAGGAATCGTGTTCTTATAGGTTGGGAGGTTGCCGGACGCGGTAACCTCCTTTTCGTTTATAGCAAAAACACGGCAATAGACGCGCATATTTTGCCCGCTACGGCCTTTTCTATGGTAATACGATAACTTTATAGGGCTTGAAAAGAAATGCCGTTACAGCGAAGAAAACACAAGGTCAAGCATTCGCCGGTTGAGAGCATCTACCTTGCGGATATCCGGGTTGATATAAACGGCGGTGATGGCCGAGCCGTATTTGTGCCCCAGGGCGGCGGACACATCATCTGTTGTTGCATCCAATTCATTGAACGCCAGCGTTGCGTAGGTATGTCGCGCCCAGTTCGTTGAAAGCTCGTTAAAGGGCTGCCGGTCTATCAGGCGTTTCAATCCGTCATCTATGTGCTGCGTATAGTTACGGCTGGACTTGTAACGGTCGGCAATACAGAGCAGGGCACGCTCACCCCGGTAGCGTTCTATCAGGGCAGCAGCCTCCGGCCATACCTTGACATTATATAGTCGGCCAGTTTTCGAGCGGCGGTAATGTATGCGCCCGTCCACGTAGTCCGAGTGTTGCAGCAGGAACAGATCGGTTATATTGATTCCCAGCAGACAGAACGATAGCAGGAAAATATCGCGGTATTCACGTGCAAATCCCGTGCAAGGCAGGGCGATGAGCTGCCGCATTTGTGAGAGCGTGAGAGAGAGTTTGTCCGTTTCCTCGTACTGCATCTTGAAGTTCCTGAACGGGTAGTTCTGCGTCCACCCTGCCGTTATAGCTCCGTTCATCACGGCGCGTATGTTTCGGAAGTGAACGTTACGGGCATTGACTGACGGCGTGCCCGGCTGCATATCCTTATCCAGACGGCGCAACCATTCGGGCGTTATATCTTCAAGCGTCAGGCGGTCGGCATGAGGGCATAGCGTTTCAATCTTACGCCACGTACAGGCGTATAACTCCTGCGTGCGTGGTTTACGGCGTGACGCACCAAAGTCCGCGAAAGCCTTACCGAGCGTGACGGTTTCCTGATCGCCCTGTTCCTCCTTAATGATTCGGTCACGTATCTGCAGAGCAGTCATGCGGTGCAGCTCCCCGTCAGCCTCCAGGCGTAGCAGTATATTCTCTATATCGGTACGGCGGCGGTCAAGGTAGTTCGTTATCGTAGGGCCTTGTGGCCATTTGGAAAGCGGCAGGCGGCGCGGGCGTTGATTGTCTGCATCCCACTGATCCGGCATGAGCTTGACGGAAAGCGTGAGGAAGGCCGTCTGTCCCTTACGGCAAATACCGAGGCGCACCGGGTATGGCCCAGTGCCGGAACGGGTATCGAGATACAGACGCAGTTTCACTTTTCTTGCACGTATTTATGTCTTATAATGCCGTTTTATGTCGCCATTTGTCGCGGTCGGATAAAACAGAAAAGCGGCCTGAATTGCGTATCAGACCGCTCTCCTTTGTGGTCGGGGTGACTGGATTCGAACCAGCGACCACACGCCCCCCAGACGTGAGCAGTCCGCGCGTATCTCTCTGATTATAAGAGCGTATCAAGGAGGCCCTTGATTGTTTGCACAGTATTTGCACGTAAACGGTCTTTTTCCGACCTCTCACGCATCATCGGGCCTTCGCCCAGCAGCAGCCATTCCGCACTCACATTATAGTCACGGACGATGTATGAGAGCCAGGCTGTTTTGAGTATGTTCCGTTCCGGGTCTTTGCGCTGGTAGTATGCGAGGCGTTCGCTGATGTCATAGCGTTTACAGAACTCGGACACGCACGAGAGGTCGCCCTTTGTTATCAGTTGTTCCAGGGCGAAAAAGAACCGCGTGCTTACCTGCGGTGAAATAATGTCGTTCTTCATATAGTTATTGTTGCAGTTTTTCAATGATCCCGAGCAGACGGGAGTTCTGTTCTATGAGCCGGGCGTTCTCGTCCATAGCCTTATCCAATTTGTCAGCCAGAGCGAAGTCGCCGACCATGTTCCCGTTTCCGCTTATGGCCGTGAGGTGATTTGCGGTCGTGGTGTTGCCACCGTAAAGCTCGGCGGGAGAAATACCTACCACCTCGCAGAAACGTTCCAGGAATCCTGTTTTTATATCATCCTTTGACAGCAGGGCGGACAGGTTCTGTGCCGTCATATCCATTTTACTTGCCACGTCATTATTCGTCAGTCCGTTGGCCTTCATAATGCGTTTCAGGCGTTCTCCAGTCATAGGCAGAAATCAAATTTTTATACGAAAATTGAACTTTGCATAAAATTTTTGCTTAAAAGTTTTTTTCTTTCAAACAAACGCTTTATTTTTGCAAAGGATTTAATAAAATGTTTTGCAAAAAACTTTGCAAAGATACAATAAAAATTGGATAACAACTAACCTATAAGAGCGATATGGAGGCAACAATTGTTAAACTAACTCAAAAGCAATTACAGGCCCTTGATGACGCCATGTATGAACGCCTGGTTTATGAGTGCGGCTACTGCGATAAAGAGTGGTCGGAGGGTGAACTGGAGCTTGAATTTGACGGTGTGATTTACACCTTCGAGTATTACGGTGAGTATGAGACCTGGCAGACACGCAGGGCAGACTGGTACAGCCCGGCAGAGTATGACGAGCGTTGCCACTATGAGATAAAGGCTGCCTACTTCTATGACGAGGACGACGAGCGCATAGAGGTCGAGACAGGCCGCGAGAACGGTATCACTTTTTAATTAACCTATAAAACAATCAATTATGGAAAAAATGGATGTTATGATGAGAGCTTTGGCAGTAGGCACTTCTGCCGCTCATTTGTATGCAGGTAAGCATGACGTTGAGATTTCAACATCAAACGCAAGTTATGGATTCGGTGTTACAGTTTCCCTGTACCCCAGAGATAAGAACCGTGAACTGATACATGATAAGAAAGAGGACGGCAGCGAGGAATTAAGATCGCACAGATTTGATTTCCGCGAGTGGAACAGCCTGGATGTATTGATAAAGCAATTCCGCGCTATGAATAAGTTTTTGAACAACCCCAAGACGATAGGACTATGAAAAAGTTTTCAAGCGTATGGCTCATCGTGAGCCTGTTCGTGCTGCCCTGCACGCTCGATCTGGAGAACGCCTGGTGCATACTGTTTATCCTTGCTAACTGGTGGGGCAGTTTCAGGACGTTCAAGCGACACAAC
>Ga0265298_10001033_pt1 | contig 41225 bp, 65 predicted proteins | sample AusTroGonzalo_MG_3_FD_193486 | JGI IMG/M metagenome (GOLD analysis project Ga0265298, IMG submission 193486) | Bovine rumen microbial communities from tropical cattle in Woodstock, Queensland, Australia - Gonzalo_01 | ecosystem: Host-associated > Mammals > Digestive system > Stomach > Rumen ... | reverse complement strand
GAACTGCACAGAAATAAGCAAGAAAGAATGGGAACAGCTGATGAAAGGTTCTCGTCCGTGCTCATACAAAAAGCTTGTTTCTAAGATTCAGGAGAATCTACTGGAACTGTATCGTCGGCTTCAACTGAATTATCCAAACCCTTATGCTGCTCAATGCCGGCAAACCAAGACGCACTATATTTTGGTGCACAGTATGAGTCAGCTTCTCCCGGTTAAAACCGAGGAGCATGCATAAAGCCCTCCGGGCCGGTCGCTAACGCTCCAAGCTGATCAGCCCCAGTGAAAGGGCGCAAGCCCTTGAACTACGTTGATTGAGAATACATAGGCACCAGGGGGTGTTCCTTCCAGCCCCCTGCTCTGCGGACGGTGATTAAACAGTCCTATGGAGTACGGACAGTGTTGCCGTCATTAAAAACCTCTTTCAACCTCGGCACGGGAGACCCACGGGACCACGGTCCCGCCTTACCTCGCAAGAGGTCACAGACCATCCGGCAACGCAGCGGCACTGCGGAAACAACACAGACCGGACGACGTATGTACATCTACGTTCAAGCACGAGACGGAACGCCCCTCATGCCGACCACGAGGGCCGGGAAGGTGCGCCGGATGCTCCGTGACGGACATGCCGTCACCGTCTCGCACACGCCGTTCACCATACGGCTCACCTATGGGATCACATCCTACACCCAGCCCGTATCCTTAGGCGTGGACGCCGGCTCCGTACACGTCGGCCTGTCCGCATCGACGGATACGAGAGAGCTCTACGCAGCGGAGGTTCACCTCCGCACGGACACCGTATCATTACTCTCCACCAGACGCGAGGCCCGCCGCACCCGCAGGGGTAAGCGTTCTGTCCGCTACCGCGCCCCGCGCTTCGACAACCGCCGCCGTCCCGACGGATGGCTGGCACCGTCAGTCAATAACAAGATTGATACACATGTCAAGCTCGTCAAGGATATCTGCGCGTTCCTTCCCGTCACATCCGTGACCGTCGAGGTCGCACAGTTCGATACACAGTGGATAAAGGACCCGGGCCTCACCGGGACGGACTACCAGCACGGCGAGCAGTTCGGCTTCTGGAACGTACGAGAGTACGTCCTCTGGCGCGACGGCCACGAGTGCCAGTGCTGCCACGGCAGCTCGAAGGACAGGGTCCTCAACGTCCATCACATCGAGAGCCGCAGGACCGGCGGCGACAGCCCCGGCAACCTCGTCACGCTCTGCGACACCTGCCACGACGGGTATCACAAGGGTAAGGTCGAGCTGAAGCTCCGCCGTACGCCGTCACTCCGCGACGTGGCCGCGATGAACGTCATGCGATGGACGGTCTACGACCGGCTGAAAGCCGGATTGAACGTGCCCGTCAAACTCACCTACGGTTACGTCACCAAGCACACACGCATCGGAGCGGGGCTCGACAAGTCCCACGTCAACGACGCCCGCTGCATCGGCGGCCATCCGCAGGCAAGGCCTTCGGATATGGTGTACGAGCTGAAGCAGCTTCGCCGTCACAACCGTAAGGTGATGAAATCCAACCTCCTCAAGGGCGGACGCTGGAAACGCAACCAGGCGCCCCGCGAGATACACGGCTTCCGCCGCTATGATAACGTCACATTCAACTCCATACCTGCCGTAGTAATCGGCAGACGCAGTACGGGATACTTCTTGGTCAAGGACCGGGAAGGCCACACGTTGTCACCTTCGGTGTCGTACAAGACACTCAGGCTGACCAGACACAATAACTCCCTTCTCATCTTTACAAGACAGAATGGGTCCTTTTAATTCCTCCCCCAGCTAAAGCAAGGGGAATCCTTAAAACTTTATCCTGAATACTTTATAAGAAAATCATGAAAATCTACATTCTTACATCCGTCGCCCTGTTCGCAGAATACGGCGATCTCAGCTCTATGGACAGCCCGTCTATCAGTACCAGCATCTTTCCCACTCTAAAAGAGGCCAGAGCCCAAATGAAAGAAGAACTGGTAAACGAAAAAGAGGAGGCCGAGTCCTCCGGCTACACCAACTACAAGACCAAACACAGCGAACGCGAGGCATCCTTTGAAAACGGCGAAATCGGCTCCGGATGCTCTTGGAATCTCGTGACCTGGGAAATAACAGAAAAGAAAATCTAATCATTCTCCGCCATGAATAAACTCTCCAAGCCCCGCGGCATGGAAAGCTACGATTGGCTGACGCTCGTCATCGAAGGGACGCGCACGGTACGCGGCTACTACTATGGCGGCAGACTCTGCGAAGAGCAGCTGCCCGATGGGTACCACCGCTATGACCTCCGCGAATGCGACGATGAACCCGGCGACATCGCAAGCATCAGGGATTTTATCCTCGTGAACCACCACGGCACCTTTATTACCCGGGAGGTCATCGACTGCAAGCAGGAACTTGCCGTCACCTGGTGGGACTGGGACCCTTATGAGGAGCCCTTCACCGACAACCAGCTGGATACGCTGCAGGAGATCCTCCACGAGTTCAAGGACTACAACCGGAACGACCGGGAGAGGGTTCTCGCGGCGATGGACATCGAAAAGAAACTTGCCGTCATCACAGGCGGGGCCTATAAACCCGACACCACCTACAACATCAACTAAAAAAGTGAAAGCGCAATGTTAAATTTTGGCAAATATAAAGGCAAGTCACTTGAACAAATTATAGAGCACGACAAGCAGTATCTGGTTTGGATAGCAAACAATATCCAAGATATTGATACCAAGTTAGATGAAGAAGACGCAAACAGCTTGTTCAAATACTCACAACCTTATGAGTATATTAAACAAAAATATGGAGTTTCTCTTCATTCTTCAATGAACCTTACGAGTAAGAAAGAAGATGAAATAATCTGTCTTCTCATAAAAGAAGGGCTTGTTAAACGTGCTCATACATATAGTGAAGATGACGGTGGAGTAGGCGGCGTTGTTGAAACATTCTATGGGACTACCCTTGGCACCTCTATTTGCTTGAGCAATGTTTCGCTTTCGCATTATGACTTAATATCAAGAATATGCGAGCATTTAGACAAAGCAAACGAGTGGTTTAAAGACTATATCGCAAGAAAAGCCGAAAACCTTCGTTCGCAAGTGGGTAATATTTAAAAATAGCGCATAATCGATATGAAATTTCACATTTTCGGGCAACCTCACTTGGTAAAACTGCCAAAAAGAACTACAGTGCAAGATTTGAAATCTCTTGCATTCTTTAATCGCATTATCAAAAACTATATGAAAATGCAGAAAATTAAAAACCAAAAAACGGTTGATAAGAAATAGTTAGTATTTCCCAATATGAGCAAGATTGAAGAATTGATTTCTATCGCAGATGCTATTTCCTGCGAACTCAACAGGGTTAAAGATACGATTGAACCAGGTGAATATGAACCTTGGTTTAAGGATAATCTTGATACCGCCCATGACCTTCTTTGTGAGGTTAAAGACCTTCTTGGAGGGTAAGTATATCCAACGAATACACGAACGCTATGAACAAAGAAGAATGCATTGACCTGAAGACTCTGGACAACCTCAGACAATCCAGCCTCATCGCCTACGAATACCGCAGGGGGTCGCACATGTACCACCTCAACGTACCCGGCTCGGACATCGACACCGGCGGCGTCTTCCTCGGCACAAGAGAAATGCTCCTGGGCCTCCGCAGCCGATACGTCGAACAGGTCGCCGACGAAAAGAACGACACGGTCTTCTACGAGCTCGGCCGCTGGGTGGAACTCCTCCTCAAGTCGAACCCCACCGCGCTCGAAGCACTCTTCGCGCCGAAGGACTGCGTCATCGGTCCCGTACACCCCGCCGTCCAGGAGATCATCGACAGAAAGGACATCTTCCTTTCCCAGGATTGTTTCAAGCCCCTGTACAGATACGCGATAGACCAGATCCAGAAAGCACGAGGACTCAACAAGAAAATCGTGAACCCCGTCACCGAACGTAAGGATATCCTCGACTTCTGCAACACACTGTCCAACACCGGCGGTTCGCAGCCGGTAAAGGAGTACCTCGAAAAGCACGGCCTCCTGCAGAAATACTGCGGCCTCGTCAGCATCCCCAGGATGCCCGGCATCTACGAAGTCTACTACGACTTCGCGGCACATTTTGAGTACGAGAAAGTGACTGTGGGAAAAGCGAAGGAAATCGCCAGGGCCAACGGCCTACTCGACGGCCTTTTCAACGTTCACATCTCCAGGATAAGCAAAGGAATGTTCCTCGGATACAACGGTGTCGTCCATCCCGACGACAACGGCAAGTCCAACGAAGTACGACTGAGCTCCGTCCCCAAGGGCGAGAAGCCCGTCTTCCTCATGCACTTCAACAAGGATGCCTACGAGTCCCATTGCCGGCAGTACCGGGAGTACAAAGACTGGGAGAAGAACCGCAACCCGCTCCGCTATGAAAGCAACCTCGGCCATAACTACGACTCGAAGAACGTCATGCACTGCATGCGCCTTGTCCGCATGGCACGCGAACTGGCGGCGGGAGAGGGCTTCAACGTCGTACGGGACAAAGACCGGGACTTCCTCCTCGACATCCGCAGCCACAAGTTCGAATACGAGGAAATCATGAAAATGCTCGAACACGAGAAAGCCGCCATGGAAGCCGCCATCGCCTCCTGTACCCTTCCCGAACACGTCGATGCCGGAAAGGTCAACGACCTCCTTGTCAGCATCAGAAAACGTTACCAATTATAAAAACCGCCGTTCCCAACCGATAAAAAAGATCAACCATGAGCCTCAAAGTATACAACGGAATCCGCTTCAAGACGAACAACCTACAGAAGGTCGTCGAATACCTCAACTCCATCCGGGAAACCGCCTACCAGAACGCACGGAAACTTAACATAGAAGAACCCGTACGGGCCATCCTCACCTTCTGCGAGCACTCGAAAGACATCCTCCGCCTTGAGAAAGAGGAAAAGCACTGGGATTTCCACGCCTCAAGGAAACTCGCCGACAACCTCGACAAGCGTTACCGGGGATGCGATGACCCGCAATTCGTCTTCGACGTGGTCGTCATCCCCTGGAAAGGACGCCTCTACGGCTGCTTTTACTGTGACGACATCGAAGAGAACGAGCGGCTCCTCGACGGAATCGCCGAAGAGTACCACTACCAGAACCAGACCGACCGACCGGAAGAAATCCCCACGAGGGAATGGAACCGCCGAGGAGAAATCTGGGACGAGATCTTCACGGCCTACGACACGCCGGCCGAGGCCGGTCTCGTCTACCGTGTCATCAATTCCAACCGTATCTTGAATGATTTCGACCTGGTCAAGGAACTCCTCGAATCCTTCAAGAAGCAGTACGCAGACAACAAACAGTAACAATCCATGGATACCGTCAACATCATCCGTCGGCTGAAAGTCCAGCAGCACTTCATGGACTCCAATACCGAGAAGGTCATCCATGACTCCGAATGCTCACATGACTAAAGTCAAGAGAATGCGACGGCAACCTCCATTCAACAAATAGTCAAGGCAAATACCAAAAACAGCGGAATAGCATTCCGTCTCCACCGGTTTTCAACCTCAGATTGCGATGCTTTTCAAAAAGGGAAACAAACAAAACAACAAACCCCATGTCCAAACCTCCCGACAGTGGGCAAGTACGGCCGCCGGCCGTCCCGCGTCTGCGGACCCTTGCCCCTGACGGCGAGGTTTGGCCGGTAAGGGGGTATGGTCGCGGCCTCCCAACCGGCCGCTCATTACCCCAAAAAAACAAAATTCTAAATCAATAATCACTTATGGAAAACACTACTACCGAAGCCTCCCCTGCAAAAGGCTCAAAGAAACAGGGAATCTGGAACAAGCTCCTGGACATCCAGAAGGCATTCGCCACCTTCGCCCAATCCGAGGATTCGGGCAAGAAAGCCCGGGACGGACAGTCCGAGTACAAGTACACGCCGGGCTGGCTCATCATCGAGTCCCTCCGCAAAAAAATGGACGCGCTCGGACTCATGCTCCTGCCGCAGTTCAGCGTCGTAGACACCCGGCTTATCGACTATCCGGTGTACAAACTCATCAACGGCAAGCCGATGGCTTTCGAGAAGAAGGAGATGTACGTCACCGTGAACGCCAACTTCACCTGGCTGGACACCGATTCCGGAGAGACGGCAGGGCCGTTCAACGTCTGTGCAGCGGGAGCCAACGGAACCGACAAAGGCATGGTCTCGGCCATCTCCTTCGCCGAACGCTACTTCCTGCTGAAGTTCTTCCACATCACCACCCGTGAAAACGTCGAGGAACCTGACGCCGTCGATTCCGACGCCCTTCCGGGCATTCCCGCCGGCAGCCAGCCGATGGCTGCATCCGGATATCAGGCGGCCCAGGCCGGCCTTTACGGGCAGAACCCGTCGGGCGGATTCCCCGGAGCGGCCCAGCCCCAGCAGCCGCCCTATAACCAGGGCCGCGGAGCAGCCCAGGTCGGCAACCTCGGAATCCCTGCGGGACCGGCCCAGCAGTTCCCTCAGCAGCAACCCTTCACACCCCAGCAGGGGCAGCAGACCCCCATGCCTCCGGCAGGCGGACCGTTCAATCCTGCAGACCAGGTCATCATAGACGCGGCAGCGAAACTTGCCAACTATGAGAAGGGTACACCAACCTTCCAGCAGGGGCTCAACGCCACCATCAGCATCCTGGCCGCCAAGGGATACAACGCCTACGAGCCGGGTTTCACCCAGAACCTCGCCGAAATGGCACAGTCCATCCGCGAAGGTAAGTTCAACCCCTCCTACCAGCAGTAGGAGGGGAGGGACCCACCCAAATCCAAGAACCTAACAGACAATTTCATGGAACAAGAAAAAACCACCCCCACCATCCCCGCAAGCGTGGAGATGCTCATCAACTCGTTCGACGAATGCATCGAGAGCAACCCTGAACTGGACGCCAACGTCAAGGAGTCGCTCTCCAAGATCGTCACCAAACAGGATGAACTCATGGAAGGGCTTCCGGCCCTTCTGGAGAAGGCTTCCGGCATCAAGTCCAACATCGACGGGTGTGACCGCAACATCAAGAACTGGCAGGAATCCAAGGCCCTCTGGACGCTCCGTTCGAAGGCATTCGCCGAAGTCCTCGGCAAGACCATGGAGAAAATGGGCATCAGTACCCTCAAGAACGGCAAGATCAAACTCGCCGTAAGCTCGCGCACCTCGCTCGAGGTAGACGAGGACTGGCTCATCAACCTGTATCAGAACCTGGCCGACGTGCTGCAGGCACAGCTGCCGGACTACATCAGGGTCAAACTCGCCCTCGACAAGAACAAGCTGTCCGCACACCTCAAGCAGGATAACTCCCTTATCCTGAACAACCCGGACAAAATCCACGACAAGACGAGCAAGTCTGTCTCCATCAAGTAATCCGCGTTAGCTCACTTCGGCTTGGCCGGAGCAAGGAACTCGGATATGAAGGTGCTGAGCCTTAGGATAACTCTGTCCTTCTCCATGATGATATCGTCCTTCTCGGAAATGACTCGTTCCTTTTCCCTAAGGACAGATTCGGTCACAGGTGAAGTCTTCGAACCGTCCGGACCGACGTCGATAATACCGCTATTGTTCACTTCGGAGCCGGCGAAAGCCGCGTAATTGTTGTTTGTGATATGCCCATGGGTGCGGAACATTCCTCCGGTTCCAAAGAACAACCACTCAAGGGAAAGGTCATCACAGACGTGCAGAAGCCGCAAAAGATTATCCGAATTGATGATTCCGCCGTTACAGAACCGCCCGATGGTCGACAAAGAAACACCGGACAGTTCCGAAAGCCCCTTAAGGGTCAGTTTTTTCCGCTTTACATATAAAGCAAAACGGTCATTCATGAGGTTATTGTTTTTCTTAAATGAAGTTTTTATATTTGCAGTGGGAACAATGACGGGAAATGCCCGCCAAATGTAGCAACGCAATTCTAACAAATATAAAAAGTTCCCGAGACTTAAACAAGAAATAACTATTGATAACACTTGATTATGGAAAAACTGACCTCCAGAATTCTTGAAAACACCAAGGGTACCGACAAGGAACAATTCGGAAAGCTCTTTGCAGACATCGTCAACAACAAGGAACTCCTCAAGGCCGTCAAAGACGGAAACGGAAAATCCGGCATCCTTCCCGGCGAAATGAACGACCTCCGCGCACACCTCAACCACACACTCTTTGTTCTCGCCTCCATCTCGCTGACGGACGTAGACAAGGATAAGGAAACGGGAAGGGTTACGAACATCCGGGAACACCTTACCGATGAAGACATCGAGACGCTCAGGATCTTCTAACCAAAGGACCAGACTGAAACATTTGAGAAGAGAGTGACCTAAGTCAACTTGACTTTTTGGTCACCCTCTTCTCTTTTTGATAAACGGCCGCTTGCGGGCCCTACATCTTCGGGCCGGACGTCTTCTGAAGCTGCATCTTTCTCTTGCGGATTTCATTCGGCACGATGACAAGGAAAGTCTCAGGGCCATTCTTCCCGATACCTACAAAATTCGACAGGTTCCCTGAAAGCCGAATTTCGTCGCCCTTCCTGAGGGTGCCGTTGGAGACGGCGTTCCATGCCTTCTGACAAGACTGGGACGATTTCTTCGTCCAGGCGGACATCACCTCGACGGGATTCTCGCCGACCTTGGTAGAAATGGTTACGGAGGCGTTGTTGTCGTCATGGTTGAGGGACGTGACCGTACCCGAAAGGTTCACATGGCAGATGTCGTTGCCCTTCACCTTATCAGGGAACGACAGACCGCTCTCGGCCACGCCGACGACGGACTTGTTACCGTCCATCACAAGAAATCCGTCGATATCGACGGGGTGTAGTATGGAAAGCGCCGGATCCCCGGCCGACCGCTCAGTCTGCAGTTCCTTCACAAGGGCGCCGAGCCTGCGATCCGCCTCACCGCCTTTCCTCACAATGCACCTTACGGCACTTTTGACACCGCTGCGGGCTTTACTGGAATCCCCGTTATCAGAAAGAATGGTAACGACGGACATGCCGTAATAATTATTCCTGTCATCCGACTTGACCAAACGGCAGGAAGTAATATTTCCGGCAATCCGAACGGAGTTTTCACTTTTTTCCATACACAGACCTTTTCAAAACAAGGGGGCCGGGAAGGCCCCCTTGAGGATAACGAACGTCGGGGAAAAGACTATTTCACCTTGAGCTGCACGGGTTTCTTGGCCTGCTTCTTGGGAGAGGCCTTCTTCTCGGCGGCCTTCTTCGGAGCAGCCTTCTCCTTCTTGGCCTGCTTGGGCTCTTCGACCTTCACCTCAACGGCTTCGGTCTCGGCCTTCGCCTGCTTCTTGGAAAGGAGCTTGCCGTGGGTGATCTCGATCTGGGCCTTGCCCTTGTACTCGAAGACCTGGCCCTGGATGTTCACGGCGTCGCCGGGAGCGATCTCACCCTTCTTCAGGGCTTCGATGAACGCCTTGGCGTCGGTGGAACGGGTGGTCTCCGGCAGGAAGGTGTCGAGCATGAAGCTCTGGTTCTTGCCGTCGGCAGACTTCTGCAGGTGCTCGATGCGAGGACGGAAGGTGTCGCTCTCACCGGCGCGGTTGTTGAAACGCAGGATGCCGTTGATGGAGTTGGCATTCGCCACCTCATTCTCCGGCACGGGGGCGTTGGGCAGAGCCTTGCTGAACTTCACGTTCGCGGCGTCAAGGACGACCACGTCGAGAGAATCGTTCTTGCCCGGACGGAGGAAACCGTCGACGGAGATCATGTTGACCTCGGTCTCGTTCTTCTTCTCGTTGGGAAGGGCCTTGAACGCGGCGATGTCCTTCTTGATGCCCTCGAGCTTCTTGATAAGGGCTTCGTCCTTGGTGGCAATGACCACGGTGTGGAACTCATCGTCACGACCAGGACGGGACTTCGTCTTCACGGTGAGGAAGGCGTTGGTCTTGGCTTCGTTGAAGCCCAGTCTAACAACGCGGCCATAACGGTGGGCGCTGTTGTTTTCCTTGTAGTTGAGATCAGGATTCATGGTAAAAAATATTAGGGGTTAAACTTTTTTTTACAAAAGTAACCCCAAGAACATACAATAACAACAATCGTATTTCGAAACGGATTGAATTATATATAATTTCAAATCCAGGTCAGTTGATTCTCTCCCAGCGCATACCATTATAAATATACATAATATAAGGATATGCCTTCATGTAAATACCCTGATAGGCGAATGAAGTCGTGGAGAGGACATCCAACATGTCGAGGCATTCGAGATACCTCTCACACTGATAAAGCCAATAGGCTTTCGCGTAGCTGGCCTTGGGACCGTTTCCACAACGCCTCAGATAAACTGACGCACGGTTCAGATAACCGGCGTCACAGAGCGACATCACGGCATTATACGCCAGTTCCTCACTCCCCGGATTGTAATCCGAACCGGCCGTGACGATGGCGAGCCATTCCTCGCTGCCTTTCTCATAAAGCCCCGCAAGACGATAGAAATCACCGGGGGAGAGCGCCTCCGGCGTCTCCTCGAAAACCGGCAGGATGGCCGTCGTGCTGCTGAAGGTCAAAGGACGGAAACTGACCTTGAATACCGCTTTCCCCAACCCGGGGAAACAGTCGCTTTCAAGAATCTCCCAGACGGCAGGCTTCTCGGAGCGGATGGCCCCTGCCTGCGCATCACCGCCGGAAGTCCAGGACAGGATCTCGTCCAGACGAACATCCCCGGCATAACGGCTCTTCGAGACCCATTGCCGGACACCGTCCCAGTCCTCACCCATCCCGATACGGTCGGGCGTATAACGCTTGAAGCAGCCGTCCTTGCGCAGGGCCTCGAAAAGCGTCAACGAACGCTGTTTGGAAAGCCTGACGGACTCGCTGGACTTGCCTCCGGGCGAGACATATAGAGAAATAGACGAACTCCTGACACGGAACCTCGGGCCGCTGGTGAAATTCCGCACGGCGGAAAGCAGCCTTCCGTAATTGGTCACGTTCGTGGAATAACCACGGTCGAACCTCGTATGACCCTGTTCGAAGACAATCGGGAAGGAATACTCCAGCTCCCTGTAGTCTTCCGCCATGAAATCCGGAACCGCATCCTCCCAGGTGAACGAAAAATCCCCCGGGGCGGGAGGACAGATATACGTCCCGACGGTCGTCACCGAACGTACCGTGGTACGGCTGAACTTCGACCACTCGTAAACGGTCACCACCGCCTTCAGCGTATCCATCCCCGGTACAATCGGAAAGACCTCATGGAAATCCACCCCGGCCGACGGACCGATATCCCAAAGCGCCACCTCGTCCTGACGGTTGGACGCATAAGCCTTCGGCCAGTCGTCCTCACGTTTCTTACCGTAAACGACAACGGGCCTGAGCCGGATGGCCGTTTCACGCCCCTCAAGGGATAAATAAAAAACAAGCGCCGCATTGGAAGATATCTTCGCGTCCGAAAATATCCATCTGCCGTCTATCTCCAAAGAATCCACCGCGCCCTTAAGTTCAAGGCTGTCGAGCCTCCAGCCAACACGGGAAGCCGCCCGGGAGGGGGCCGCCGCCAGCAGGAGGGAAAACAACAGGACAATATATGGAAGACGCGGCCGCATGGCTACAGATAGTATTTCAGACCAAAGGCCATATAGACGTTGCAGAGATCACCCCTGCCGCCGTAAAGGTCAACGACGTTAATCTTCGGACGGCAGGATACGTACAGGGATACGTTATTGAACGGGAAAACCTCCGCCCTGACATCCGGGACGAGCTGGAAAAGGAAATTCGTAGACGGATATTGCTCGGAAGTAAGGGCTCCGCTCTTGTCGGTCTTATAAAACTGCGTGATATACCTGGAATACCGCACACCCGCATATCCAAGGATACCTACCGAGAGGATGAACACACGGCTCCGTGGGGCAAGCAGCCGGTAATAATAACCGCCGCCGGCCAAAACGTCCCAGACGTTGAACTTATCCTCGAAGGTCTCTTCCGGATAAAGCATCTCGCCGGTTTTGGGATTATAAACGGCCTCCTCCTTCGTAATATGCTTGTGCGGAGACTGGACGGCCTCGATGCCGATCGCCGTATAACCGGAATACAGGTAACTGTTCCACTGGACAGAACCGCCTGAAAGGGCGAACGGCTTGTCCGGGTTAAGCCCGCAAAACATGACAGACGCGTCAAGGGACGTACGCCCCTTGGTCTGGCGCTGCGCACGGACGGACGGGCAAACCGCCGCCAGGACCAAGAAAACCAGCACCGAAACCGCAATTCTCTTACCACTGATAACCATAAATCACAATTTTTTACAAAGTTAATCATATTTCAACGACAAAATCAACTACCCCCTTGAATTTGTGGTAAACATTTTTCAATTTTGCACTGTGGTAAAAATGAGTAAAATACCTTTAACCGGCAAAACTGTAAATTTAAGACAATCAAAAAGATGCGAAGTTGATGTTTAATACAGTTTAATACGTTTGAATACAGTAATAATTTCAGATAATCACATTTGAACAAACTTGTGTGCAAATGATTGCATTTTGTCACAAACAACAAAAATAAGACGATAGATCGTGCTGACCTTACGAGAATACCAAAAAGACCCCGTCCGCAAGGCGGTGGAGTTCTTCAGGGATGAAAATCCGGAGCCATCGCTGCTCGTACTGCCGACAGCCGCCGGCAAGAGCATCATCGCGGCTGAGGTGGCCGCGGCATGCCCGGACCCCATCCTCGTGGTACAGCCCACGAAAGAACTCCTGGAGCAGAACCTGGAGAAATACAGGCTCCTCTGCGGAGAACTCGCCCCTGCCGGCGTTTACTCGGCCTCATTCAAGAAAAAGGAAATCGACCACGTCACCTTCGCCACCATCGGCTCCATCAAATCCATCGGTGCACAGTTCAAGGAACTCGGATTCAGGAAAATGCTCATAGACGAAGCACACCTGTATCCAAGAAAGGAACAGTCGATGCTCGGGGAGTTCCTGCGCGATTCCGGCATCCGTCAGGTGCTCGGCATGACCGCCACGCCGCTCAAGCTCGAGCAGTTCAACGAAAAACATGGGGAACGATTCGACAAATGGTCGGAACTCATCATGCTCACCAACCCCTCCTCCTCCGGCACCTTCTTCAAACGCATCCTGCATATCACCCAGATACAGGAAATGGTGAACCTCAGATACTGGACGCCTCTCAAATACGAAGTGCTGCCTTTCGACCGCAACGCGCTGGAAATAAACACGACGGGCACCGAATACACCGAAGAATCCGTAGTCACGACCTATATCGCCAACAATATCAGGGCGAACATCATAGCCGCCCTTGACTACCACACCGAGAGAAAGCACTGCCTGGTCTTCGTCCCTTCTGTGGAAGAAGCGGAAGCCATCGCATCCTTCTATCCCGACTCCGTCGCCATCTCCGGGGCTACGCCCAAAAAAAGGAGAACGGAAATCATCAATGACTTCAAGAGCGGGAAAATACGCGTGGTCTTCAACTGCCAGATACTCACAACCGGCTTCGACTACCCGGAAATCGACATGATCGTCACGGGGTTCTCAACCGCATCCATGGCCAAATACTACCAGGTGCTCGGCAGGGGAGTACGCATTTTCCCCGGCAAGGCCGACTGTGTCATCGTCGACGCAGGAGGCAACCTGCAGCGATTCGGCAGGGTGGAGGACATACGGTTCGAACACGACGGACAACGCTGGCAGATGTACGGCTCCGGCGACACGCTCGTCACCGCCATCCCCATCAACGCCATCGGCGCCATTACGAGACGGGACGCCGCGAACGCCCGCTCGGGCGCCTACTACATCCCCGCCATCAGCTTCGGGAAATACAAAGGGAAGGCTTTCAAAGAAATCCCCATCTCCTATCTTTCATGGCTCGTAACGCACTTCCAGGGCTGCGACGACGTCATCCGCGCCAACGTCTGCAGGGTGTTCTTCGACCACCTCCGCGACACGCGGAACGACCCTCCGGCTGACATCCTCCCCGACGGCAAGCACGCCGGCGAACATATCGGCTTCATCGAAACCGGATACCTCTGGTGGTACTACCGGTCGAAAGAGTGGAACGAAACCAACGATTCGCTCAAAAGAGGGATAGAACGTTTCCTGAACATCAGAAACATTTAAAACAATAACTACATTAATGAAAGAAAAATCTGCCAATCAGCAAATCGCTACCGTCATCCGCGTAGCCCTTGCCGAAAAGAACCTGAAGCGGAAAATCCTCGCATCAATGACGGGGTACCCCATCCAACGGATCAACACGATGTGCGCCGGCAGGCACGACTTCAACATCGAGGAAATCGCCAAACTGGAATCCGCCCTCGGCATCAAACTCCTGCTCATCCCCAGTGTCCAAAGAGTCATAACCATCACGATGGACATCGACAAGGATGCCCGTCTGGCCAAAATCGGGATGAAGACCACCGAAAACGGCCTGCCCAAGGAGAAATGGACCGCCAACGAGCTCCTCGCCACGGCCAACGCCCTCATCCTCAAGGCGCACGCGATGCTGGGAAGCGGATTCCCTTATCCGGAAGGAGACGTGAACCCGGATGACGGCTGCCGTCCGGCATCGGAAAACGCCATCCTGGAGTACTCCGAACAGCAGCACTGCTTCCACCTGAACCGCCTCGGACCGGACGGCCGGCTCGACTACGAGCCTTTCAGCAATGATTTCCGTCCGGTCACCATCGTCGACATCGGCCGTTACCACGCGGACGAATACATCGGTTCCCTCATCCGGGACATCGAAAAGAACGAAAGTCCCTATGAGGAGGCCGCAAAACGGGTCCTCGCCTATATGTCCAATCACTAACAAATACTTTCTACCTATGGCCACACACAAGAATTACTTCGGATTCCTGTTCCGGCTGCTTGATGACCACGGCCTCGACACCCAGGCCTTCTGTGTCATGACCGGCGTCAGTATAGACGAAATCGACAAAAAGAAGACAAGCAAGAAAACAAAACTCTCCTACGTCGAGGGCCTCTTCAAGTCCATCGGATGCACCCTGCACCTGAAAGTGGGGAATTACGGACAAAAGAGCCTGGCCCTGACACGTCTCGACGAACTGAGGTTCTTCCTCAAGTACAAGGTACTCAACGACAGCCTGGGCATCAAAGAGATACGGAAGAAAGCGCCGGAGTGCTACTGGGAAGAGGACGACATCACCCTCGACGACCTCAAGAAAATCTCCGACCGGTTCAAGGTACGCATGCTGTTCGAGATAACGGGATTCAACAAAAAGACACTTTTCTACAACAACAGCGGCATCGCAAGCGAAACCGGTATCATGAAGGAGGAGGACTACAAACTGAATCCGAACCTGACCGCCCTCTACCAGAACAAGATGATCGAACTCATCAAGAAATACGGCGGAAAGCTCATCCCGGAATACGACAGCAAAGCGAACAGGAAAATGTTCGAGGAATGCCTCCAGCTCCCGCAGGTCGCCGCCTACATCAGAAAACTTGAAGCCTCGGCCCCGTTCCCGAAGACGGAACAGGAACCGGAAGAAACCAAGACGGTCGAGCAGCTGCTCAAGTCCCATTTCGGGCAAGAATCCGTCAAGGCGTCGAAACCACAGCCGCAGGTGCAGCCGGATAAGGAATACAATCCGTTCGAAGACGAAAAATACACCGAATCGGCGGAAAAATACTACAACGGTACGTGCATCAACAACGTCATCGGCATCAATTATCCGGAAATCATGCTGCGTCCCGGGTTTCAGGCACAGTCCGAGCTCGGTATCGGCTGCAAGGCCTGTTACGACAACGTAATCAACCTGTTCGACAAGATTGACAAGGATTACGGCTGGATCGGCGAAATGCTCCGGAAGAAGAACAAGTTCGCAAAGGCCGACATCTTCACCATCTCAAAGAAGGATGCCGTGAATATCCTGAGGGCGCTCAACAACGGCAACCCGGGCTACTTCGCCTCCGTCTTCGAAGACTACGACATCAACCTCCGTTTCGTCAACAGGACCAAGATCGACTATGGCAGGTACGAAGAGGACAACTACGTCAGCTTCATCCGGTCCGAGCTTGACCTCAACCGTCCCGAGAACCTCTCAAGGGCAGACGAGGAAAGGCTCAACCAGATCATCGAGCAGAAAAGCATCCGCCTCGACACCCATACGCTCACGTGGCTGGCCACCGTCTTCCAGCAAAACGTATCCATTTTGTTCAGATACAAGCATCCTGCCTCCGAGGAAGAGTTCAGGGAAAAATCCCTCATGGGCTATGTCAACGCCGAGAACGTGAAATGGCAGTTCTACCGTCCGCGTTCCATCGCAGTGACCGCCAAAATCACTTCCTCCTCCACTCCGGCCGCCAAGACCAAGCCGGAACCGGCGGCTCCTTCCGCTCCCGTGGTCCCCGCAACTCCTGTCAAACCCCAGTCAGAACCCAAAACCATCAATACCGCCGCTATGGAAAAGAAATCAGATAAACCCGCCTCCAAGGCCGCCACCGTCGACAAATGGCTCATCATGCAGAAAGAATACTCCAGGCTCAAGAAAGAGCCAGGTTTCAATAAGATTGAAGAGAACATCTCCAACGAACACGTCATCGAAGCGTGGCGCAAGCTCATCCTTCCGAACGACGCCTGGCTCATCGAACTCGCAATGCGCCTGCGGGAGGCCATCCGCAAGAAAGAGGTCCGCGTCTCCGACACGGAAACCGTCTCCCTCAGCTTCTCCGACCAGCTCAACATGACGGCCAACAACAACACCATCAGCGTGTACGGCTGCGTCAAGGAGATCCACGACCTCATGAAGGACTTCCCGTCCGGATACCTCAAGGAGGATATCGACGGCGTCGACCTGAACAACGGCGAGCGGCTCTGCGGCATCGGGAAAGATTCCGCCTCCTTCTACATCCTCTCGGAGAAGAAGGCTTTCCTCGGCAAGAAACGCAACCGCTATGACTGCCAACTGGAGGACGGTGCGGACATCGCGGCACTCCTTAACTTCGACAACGCCTGCAAGCTCTTCTGGGCGATGGAAAAAGAACATGCCGTCGCCATCGTCGCCAAACGCAACGAGACCTTCGCCCAGCTCGAGAAGCAGACCGCCAAGGCCATCGAAGAGTACGACGCCATGAAGAAGGGGAACGTCCTCATGACCAAAACCATCCTCGCCGAAGGCATCGGACTCGATCTTCGCGAATTCGAGTTCAGCTATGGCCTTTACCTCTTTTCCAATCCCCGTCTTGCCGACGGCTCCGTGACGCTGGATTACCTCAGCGACATCGGGACCGACGGGGAGGTCCGTCTCGACGGCAGTGACGACAAGAATTCCGAAGGAGCGCGTGCGGCCCTCACGGACGGAATCGAGAAATTCAACGGCGAACTCCTCGCCTACATCAAGAAACAGCTCAATAAATAATGGAGAACATCAACAGCCAGGGGGTTTTCGTGACCGGGAACCCCCATATCTCCTCCCTTCACAGGGAAGCAGACGACATCCAGGCCTACATGGGCCTTCCCGCAACGCTGGAAGACCCGGCCTCCCTTACTTACCGCCTCCGCGACCTTGACGTGTACATGGCACGCCTGTCGGACATGATGATCCGCGCCAAGACTATGCGGGACCAGGCGAAGTACGCTTACATCAGCGAGAACGAGGACGAGCTCAACAAGCTCTCCGCAACCGTGTCCAACCGGAAAATCGACACTTTCCTAGCAGACTACAACGCCCTCTACAACCGCCTCGACGCCATGTATCACACCATGGAGCACGTCACGCGGGACCTCGTGACACAGATTTCCTACATCAAGAAACAGATGGAACAATTCGGAGGTTGACATACTCCCCGGTTAAAACACTGGAGATTCTCCGGTGGCTGACGCCCCCTGCGCAGCAAGCTGCGTCTTACGGGTGCTCCCGAATGAGACAATGCCCTGCCTCAAGATATTAACGCTTGCGTTCAAGTCCCTGTCGTGGTTTGCACCACACAAAGGACAAAACAGACTTTCCGCATCCCGGGAAGGGAGAATTCCAAAGTGAAAAAAAACTACGACAGTACTATGTTTTCAGACAAAACGATATCCTACATCCTGACGGGGCTGTTCATCTTCTCCGTCCTGGTCGGGACAGTCCTCCTCGTCCATGCCGTTATCAACAAGAAGAATGACAAGAAGGCGTACACGAAGGACCTGCTCCTGGTAGCCGAAGACTACATCGGCGCTTCCGCCATAGCAATCTTCGTGGACGCATGCTTCCCCCAGTACATCAACATCCCCGGGATAATCTTCTTTATCCTCGGGACCGTTTCCGGTCACTGCATCGGAAGGATATTGGACTATCCGCAAAATGAGGTTGAAAAATGATTAATCACCCTTTAGACCTCACGCGCCATTTTTTAAAAACCATGATTGAAAAAATCGTCATAAAAGAAAAGACCAAGGTGCCGCCCGGCATCAAGTATATCAACAAGCTCCCGTCCTTCAGGAACGGCAAGGAGATCGCCTTCAAGCCCGGCATCAACATCATCGTCGGGAAGAACGGCTCCGGCAAGACCACCCTGATGCGGATTATCGAATCCTACCTTCTGGTGGACAAGGAACAATGCTCCACCGGAGCGTACAACAACAACATCAACCGTCTTCATGCCGGCACCGCCAGCAAACTGCTGGACGGCATCGATGTCTATGCGGACTACCAGAAGAACACCTTCCGGCTCTGCCATGCCAGCGAGAAACGCGACGACGACGTGATGGCAGACTTCAATAGCTTCGGGATGTACTTCACCCAGCTGCACTCCTCCACGGGAGAAAGCGTCACCATCTCCATACGGAAGATGCTCGACAACATCTTCGGCGGGAAGGCCAGACTGTCCTTCGACTACGCAAAGATAGGAGAGGACTACCCGGAATACGCGAAATACATCCGGGAGCACACTGTCACGGACCACGACGAGTGGACACTCCTGATGGACGAGCCGGACCGGAACCTCGACATCGGGAACGCCAAAGATATCCTCGAAATGCTCTCGTACCGGAAGGAACAGACGCAGCTCATCGCGGTAGTACACAACCCGCTACTCATCTGTGCACTGTCGAAGAACCCCGGGGTGCATTTCATTGAGATGACCAAAGGATATGTCAACAATGTCAAGAAAACTGTTAAAGAATTAGCATCATAGAAACCGAAAACAACAAGAAAATCTGAACAGCCATGCCTAACACCAAAATCATCCCTTCGGGATTCCCCATCATCGACCTTCTGACCGGCGGATACCCCGCCGGAGAGCTTGTGGTCGTCCGCTTCATCAACAACGAGTTCAACGGCGACATGGCCCAGGAGTTCCTCCTGCGCCAGGCGCTCAACCTCGCGGCGTCACGGAAGACGCTGCTGACGAGCCTTAATATGAACACCAAGGAAATCGCCCGCAGTTACGCCCTGATGGGGAAGGACGTCATCAACGAAATCACCGGCACCGACCCGAAACTGTATATCGCCGACCAGGATGATTACAAATCTCTCCCGGGAATCCGCGACCTTGTCCATAACCTGAAAAAGTTCATCACCGTAAAGAAGATGGAAGCCGTCTTCATCGACGCCATCGATGAGATCGTCACTGACGACCCCTTCGACAACGCGACGCCCGTAAGCATCTTCTCACACCTCAGGGACCTTGCGAGGGAGACCAACACGGTCGTCTTCGTCACGGACTACGGCAATAAGCTGGAGACACATCCCGACGGTCTGAAAATCGAGAAGAACCTGACCGAGATCGAGCTCAACTATGACGTGAACAACACCGTCCAGGCGAACATCCACAGGGAGGGGAAACACTGGGTAATCAACAACCTGTACCCCGATCCGGAAGACGTCGCCTTCGAACTCGTCCGTTCCGCCTGCAGGGAAACGGAAGCCGGGCATTTCCAGGTCCCTTCCGACAAGGTCTCCTGCCTGGCGGTCTCCGCCGCCATGCTTATCAACGAACTCAAAAAAGAACTTTCGAATGGGTGATCCTCTCCCGTCTAAAGAACAGAAGCATCCGTGACACCACGGAACTTTTCCTGGTTCATCCTGTCGCTGCTTCTTAGGCCGCTCACGCGGCGGTCGTCCACAGGAGAACAGTCCGCAGGCTTGACTTCCCGCCGATCCGGCGGTAGGGCCGCAAGGCCAAACGATTTGATATTAACCGACGCATTGTAATCACGGTCATGACGAGTGCCGCAACATACGCAAGTCCACCCCCGGTCGCTAAGCCTCAGTCCCCGGTTGACCGCCCCGCATGCGGAGCAGGTCTTGCTGCTCGCGTCCCAGCGGCCTATCTTGATGACGTTCACGCCGTACCACCGGCCCTTATAGGCCAGCTGGCGGACGAACTCACCGAAGGCCGCGTCGGTGACGGACTTCGCAAGGAAAGGGTTCCGCACCATACCCCTCACGTTGAGGTCCTCGACGAACAGCGTACGCACTTGGCTATCGTGCGTCAGTTCATGCGTGACCTTGTGAAGGAAGTTCATGCGCCGGTCCCTGACCCTGGCGTGGCACTTGGATACGACATGCTTCTGCCTTTCACGGTTCTTCGAACCCCTCGCCTTGCGGCTCAGGCGCCGCTGCTCCCGGCGGAGCCTCGCCTCCGCCTTCCGGTAGGAACGCGGGCAGACGAAACGCCTGCCGTCGGAACATACGACGTCGCCGCAGTTCAGGTCGATGCCGACGGACGTCGCTTCGCAGACCGTAACATCTGCGGGTATAGGAGCATGAGCTGTATCGACAAGGACGGAGGCGTAATAGCGGTCCCCGGATCCGAGGCTTATTGTAACATCCTTAATGGTTCCGTAGAAGGGCCGGTGCAGCACGGCCCGGATACCTTTGCACTTCGGGATGTTGATAGTCCCGTGCTTCCAGTCCACGCCGCAGTGCTGCGGGTTGTGGAACGCCTGGCGGGCGTCCTTGCGCTTCGGCAGCGGATGGTTGGCACGGTGGTGCCACCAGTTGGCAAAGCCATCCGCACACTGCTTGACGGCGTACTGAAGCGATTGGCTGTTCACCTCGCCGAGCCAGGGATAGACATGCTTCAACTTCGCGAGCTGCCGCTTGGCGTCAAGATAACTTACGCTTCTTTCCTGGCCAATCCAGAACATCGACATGTAATCAAGCGTACGATTATAAACCACACGACAACAACCGAAACTCTTGGCAAAGTATTCAGCCTGATCCGATGTCGGATAGATACGGTATTTGTACGCCTTCAGCATAACACAAATATACTCATAAATACTGACAAAAACAAATGTAAATCAATATTTTATGTCAAAAATCAAAGACGCTTTCATCTCCCGGTTAAAACCAGGGAGGATTCCCGCTTATTTTCCTAACAGAAACAACCAGCCTTCCGAAATGTCGGAAGAATACGAACTCCTCAAGGAGATCGCGAAAAAAAAGCGCAACGACAACGAACCCGGCCGCTGGGAGTACGTCCTCAAAGTGCTCCGCGAAAAGGGCTACACGCCTGTGGAGGACCCGGAGAACAAGTGCATCCGCTTCGGCTTCAACGGGAACACCGTCACCGTCTGGCCGTACACCGGCTGGTTCTCCGGCAAAGGCGTCAAGGACGGCCGAGGAATCAAGAAACTGTTAAAACAAATCTAATCGTCTTGTCAACTACCCACGAATAAATTCGTGGGTAGTTGACAGGTATTAATTAGAATATGCGGTTATCCGCGGCACCCATTTAAAATCCAAAAAAATATGACACCTACAGCACAGGCTCTCAACATCATCGCCCAGGTGGCTACGATGCTCAACGATTACCTTTACGCCCTCCTGGTCACCAACGGCGGCCGCATCAAAATCCAAAAAGAGGTTCTGCTTCAGGAATCGCAGATCTCCGACAGGGAAGTGTACAGACCTTTCTATATCGAAGAAATCATCTGTGACGAAGGCGCCATCAAAGTCTTCCAGCAGGAGAACAGCCAGTTCGTCGATTTCGGGACCTTCGACCTCCGTGAGAAACAGGCCATCATCGAGGCTGCAGCCGCAAAAGCCGACAAAGAAGCGGAAATCGAATATTTCCCCATCACCTCCGTCGCCCGCGAAGACCTCAAGAACGCCGGCTTCAACGCCGCCGGCGTCAGCAACGAGACGATGGAACGCCTCGTCTCGAAAATGAGCGACTGCTATGTCGAGAACTCCTTCTGGAACGACCTTGACATCATCGCCGAAAGCCTCGGCATCCCGGCCGACGAAAAGAAATCGCAAAACTCCATGAATGATGAAACCGAAGAATAAGACGCTCATTGCCAGGACGGATTATATCCGGAATGCCGGAGAAACCGTCGAAACGGTTATCCTGAACGGGAAACGCGTCATCTATATCCATTTCGAGAACGGATATTATTCCCTCCTGGAAGGCGTGGACAACCTCCATGCCTTCCTTTGCGGGGATATTTCCGTCCGCTTCGCATGCACGGAATCCATGGAGGAAACCGATAAAATCCTTCAGCAAATCTGACCGTAACAAGCAATACGACTGACGGGTTTTCCCAAAACCGCTGAAATTATACGTATTAATGCACATCATCATACGGGGCCGGTCATAACGACGGGCCCCGTATTATTTATATCAAATTTTCAATTCTTTATTGCCCGTGTCCTCGAAACGCACGGCCAAAGGCCGCCTGCTTCGCGGCCCCATCGGCGCAGCCTCGGGGTGCTTTTTCTGCGTGAACGGGCAATTTTTCTGACAGAATGGGGCCTCAACATTCGGCCCCTTGCAGATTCTAAACAAAAACCTAAAAAAAAACAATCAAATCTGTATATGAAAAGAGAAAACTACGAAATCGTTTGCTGGCCCGATATCCAATTCCTCATGGAGATGGAAGGTTTCCAGGACAACGCTTATCTCATCAACGATGAGAAAGGGCTGAGAGAATTCGGCTCCAGCGCCTACTTCGTAAAATCCGACTGGCTGGAAAAGAACACGAAGTACAAATTCGTCGACCTCGGTCTTTCCTTCAAATGGGCTACCTGCAATGTAGGTGCGGATTCTCCGGAAGAATTCGGAGACTACCATACTTACGACGAAGCAGAGAAACTTGATGTCCAAGTACCTACCTTCGAACAGTGAAGGAACTTCAAGATAATTGCGATTGGGAATGGAAAGGAAATGGCTATAGAGTAACCGGAAAGAATGGCAACAGCATCTTCCTTCCAGCCGCTGGTGGCCGAGGCAATAGCGGTCTATACGGTGCGATTTGCTATGGCTTCTACTGGTCTTCTTCCCTCCATACGGATAGTCCGGACTTCGCGTGGTACGTGTACTTCTAATCCAATGATGTATCCTTCAGGAACGACTTAAGCCGTTACTGTTGGGCCGGCCACTACGGGCTATCTGTCCGTCCCGTATCGAAATAAAAAGAAATCTGACATACCTCTCAGCATCATGACAAAGATCACCCTCAACCCCAAATGTCCCGTCTGTGAGAAACCCCATTCTGTCACCGTCGAAGCCCAGGACCTGAAGGACTTCCGGGAAGGCCGCAAGCACGCAACCGATGCGTTCCCGTACCTTAGCGCCGAGCAGCGCGAGCTCCTCATCACCGGCATCTGCGACAAATGCTGGGAAGAACTCTTCGCCAAGGAGGACTGACGCCATGTACAGGTACAGAGTCCTCGAATGCCCGTCGGACGGGCCGGCCATCACACACCCGGAGACCGAGTCGGAAGACGAGGCCAAGTCCCGGGCGAAACAGATCGTGGCAGAAACGCATCACACGTGCTATATCGAACGCTACAACGGCGAGAAGTGGCAGCGGGGGAGTATCAGGTACTTCTGGTACTTCGACCGGGTGTACTTCTGGAACTGAAAAAAAAGAATACCATGAAACTCATCTTCCTTGACATCGACGGCGTCATCGCTACGCCGAGAACCGGCAACCGTATCGACCGGACGCTCATGGAGCGCGCCATCGAGGTAGCGACCAGAACCGGCGCCGGCATCGTCATCTCCTCCTCCTGGAAGGAAGAGACACTTGAGAAGACCCTCAGGAAACTCCCAACGGCGCTCCGCGGGCATGTCGTCGGCCAGACGCCGAACCTCAACAGCGTCGAAACGCTCAAAAGCCGGGAAATCGACTCCTTCCTCAACTGGTTCGAACAGCAACACGGACCCATAGAAAAGTACATCATCATCGATGACATCTACGAAGGGTTTTCCTTCCAGAAGATCGAACACCTCGTGAAAACTGATACATACGAAGGCCTGACCGAAAAAGACGTCGAACTGGCCATCGAAAAACTTTCGTGAATCTCCAAAACCTCAAAAGGAATCATACCATGAAAAAGCTCCTCGACTCCATCCGCAATTCCTTTTACATCGGCAACCTCGCCAACGGTAACCGCCAGGACCGCCGCAAGGCGAAGAGATTGTCCAAGAAAGAGAAAATCTCCAAGTGACAAAACCTCAAAAAACCAAGCGCCATGTGCTCCAACCCTTACAAAGAATTCTTTGAAGCCGCCACCAGCGGTGACGAATACGCCGGCCTCCGTCAGGAAGAGGCAAGAAAACGCATCGAAAAGATCCGCGAGACCGCATCCTTGAACGGCATGTCCGAAGAGGCCGTAATACGACAACAATCCAACGAAATGGGAGGATAGTCGCCGTGAAACTGAAAGACCTGAAAGTCGGGGAAAAGTTCCTTTTCGTTGAAAAGGACGCCCCGGCCGAAATTCACGAAAAGAAGGGAAATGCCAACAGGGACTATTGCCTCGTAGGGCTCCCGGGAGTCTATGACGTCTTCGCGGTCAACGGCAAAAAAGAGGTCGTCACCGCCAACTGAAACCGAAAAAAATTCATACCATGAAAAAGTTCAAAGTAACCCTTTTCATCCTCGGGCTCCCCTGCAGCGCCGGCAACACGAGGACCGTTGAAATCGAGGCCAACACGCAGGATGAAGCCGAAAACAAGGCCCACGACAAGTATATCGCCGACGGCTGGGGCGTCCTCAGCAGCTGTGAGGTGAAGACCGCCGAGCCCGGCAGTGTCATCCATGGGACCCTCAGACGGGAGGATATCTTCCCGGCAGTCATCCGCTGCCTCTTCGAGCTTGACCGCGAGCAGTGCCGCGAATTCGAGAAGGCCAACCCGGACCTCCTCCAGGCGCTCTGCGACAAGGAGTGCGGCATCCCGACCGACTGGTGGGACTCCGAGGAGGCTTCCTTCGTCATGGAGGAGCTCTCTGACCTCCTGAACGGATACGCCCCCGAAGGGCATTACTTCGGTGCTCATCCGGGCGACGGTTCGGACTTCGGGTTCTGGCCTTGTGAAACCACGTAACCATCTCCACTATGGAAAAGAAACGCTATTACTGCTATGCAGGCTATTACGAGGTGCTCATCTCCGCTAAGCGCCTCCACGCACCATTCGTCCAGATGTCCCGTCACCGGTCCTTCGAGGCCGCCGTCAGGGCCGCCGAGCGGCTCGGCCCGGAAGCCATCGTCATCGACGAGGCGCTCCGTGAGGAACACGAGGCGATCACGCCCGAATGGATGCTCCTTGACGGAGAACTGATGTACCAGACCTTCGCGGGTACCGATAAGTACCTGGAAAACGGCCTCTCGGAGTACACAAAGTACGTTCTCGAAAGACGCTTCGACTGCCAGCCCCGCATCGTGGACCTCCAGGACATCGTCGAATACCTGAAACTGAAGCTTGGCTGGCCTGAAAAGAAAGCCGTCGAGAAAACCCGTGACAAGACCTACCGGGAACTGTACCCTATGCTTGAACCCCTCATTGCCTGAGACCATGAAAGAACTCCTGAAAGTGACCGTGCTGAAAGACGCCATCTGCAGCGCCGAGATCCACTGCGAAACGCAGCACGAGAAGGTGATGCTCGCGTCCTCGCTCCTGAGCCTCATGGACAAGGACGAGGAGTTCGCAAAAATCCTGATACGGAACTCGTTCCTGTATATGTCTCTTCGAAAGAAAGTGTCCGAAACCAACGCCGAAGCCATCCGCTCGGCGGAAATCAAAACGAAAAACTGAATCGCCATGCAATCCATCGTATCTTATCCCGACAGGGGAAACCAGTACGGCAAGAACACCTACCGGGGCAACTGCTCCGGCCTGCTCATCAAGGACCTCATCGCACAGTACAAGCTCCAGGGCCTGTCGGACTTCATGGTCGGATCCGGCACGACCGAAGACGTCGTGAAGGAAGCCGGCATCCGTGGGGACTTCGCTGACCTCAACCGGGGCTACGACATGATGTCCATGGATATCCCCAAACGCGCCGAGAACATCTTCTGGCACCCGCCGTATCATGACATGATTGTCTATTCCGGAAAGCAATACGACGCCAAGGCCGTCCAACAGATGACAGGCTTGCCGGTCGAAACCATCCTTGCCGATGACCTCAGCCGATGCGCCTCCTGGGAAGAGTTCGTCAAGAAGATGAACTACTGCATGCTCAAGCAGTTTTCCGCCCTGGAGAAAGGCGGCCGGATGTTCGTCCTCGTCGGCGACATGAAACGCAAGGGGAAGCTCTACTCGATGATCCGTGATCTCATCTGCCCGGGCACCATGGAGAACATCATCATCAAGGCCCAGCACAACTGCTGGTCGGACCGCCAAAGCTACTCCGGTTCGTTCGTCCCCATCGTGCACGAGTACCTCCTCGTTACCCGAAAGGACGCGGGCCTCATCGTGCCGGTCTCCTGGGGGACCAACCGGGAGTACGACATGCGTTCCTTCCGCGACATGAGCTGGCGCGACCTGGTGTACACTACCATCGAGGAGAACGGCGGCCAGATGAACCTCCAGGAACTCTATGACGCCCTGAAGGACTCCGCTAAGGCGAAGGCCAACCAACACTGGCAGGAGAAGGTCCGGCAGACCGTCCAGAACGTCAGACGGTTCGTCCGTACGGAGCGGGGAACTTATGCCCTCGCCCCGGCGGCGTAAAAAAAATTGGATTTGTCCCAAAATATAATTATTTTTGGGACGTAATTACGGAGTTATGGAAAGCATCGCAAAGCAGGTTAAGAACAGAATCGTTAAGTGGGGGAAGGGGAAAATCTTCTTCCACTCCGATTTTGCTGATTTTTCGGACAATGAAAGTGTCCGAAAAGCAATTACTCGTCTATGTGATGAAGGGTTCATTAAGAGATACGGAAGGGGTATTTTTTATTATCCGAAAACCGACAAATACTTCGGTCTTGGGCAAATTGAAGCATCTAATATCGAAATTGCTCAAGCATATGCAAAATCCAAAGGACTAAGACTCTACCAAACAGAACTGGCCTCCCAAAACCTGCTCGGATTAACGACGCAAAACCAGATAAACACAATTTATCTGACAAACGGTTCGTCAAAAAAAATCAATACTGGGATTGGAAATGGAATCACATTTATCCATACATCGGATAGCAACCTTACCCAATATAAATCCGATATCATGTTATTGATTAATATCGCTTTGGATGGTTATGCCAACCATGTCTTACAAGAAAAGGACAAAATAATCCTTTCTGGCAATCTTTCCAATGTAAAACCAGAGCATTTCAATAACGATATCAAGCTCATGAAAATCTGGAAAAGGGCAATCATCTATTCTTGTAGAAACTAGTGATACGACAAGTATGGCTATAAACATAATAACTAATAAGAATGAACAAAGAGAAATCGCAAGATTTATAACCCTTTGTCTCTTGTCATATTCCCAAGCAAAAAACATTTCCGAAAGTATGGCGGCCAAGTTGTTCGTGCAGTATGATGTAACCGGTTTTTTGTACAGACATAACGAAACCGAAGGCGGATTGGCAATGATAAATATCATCGAAGACATTGACGAACTGATTGCAAACAGAAAATAATGCCTGAACAGCATCATAAGCCTCTGAGACACGGTTCTACAATAATCGTGTACAGCCCGGATACGAAACACAGCCGGAATCACCATGATTTCGGAAAGGGTTTTTATACTACCAACAACGAACGGATGGCAGTTGAATGGGCCCGTACCAAAATGGAAAAAAGGAACACGCTTGAAGGAGTTGTCAATATCTATGAGGCACCTGTCATCCCTGCAGATTTCAAGGTGAAAAAATTCACCCGCATGGATGAAGAATGGTTGGACTTCATCTACAAAAACCGGAATCTTATCGGTTACTCCCACGGTTACGACATCGTGATAGGTCCGACTGCGGACCTTGATATCAACACAATCGTCCGAGATTACGAATTTGCATTGAAATGGAATGATGATCCGGATAAAATTCAAAAAATCAAACAAGAGACACTAAAACTGTTAAGAAGCAAACAGGTTGGAACACAAATATCCTTCCATACAGAAAGAGCAACAAGCCTGTTACGTTTTCTTCGATATAAACCTGTGATATCAAACACGCCACCTCCACCCCAAAAAGGAATCAAATATGGGCCCAAACGTTGAAAAAGCCGTCATATACTTGACAGAAAACGTCGTATCTGAATACTCGAACAGACACGACATTCCCTTCATCCAATGTTACGAAAAATTCATTACATCAAACACATTTAAACTGTTGTGCAACGAAAAAACAGCCATGTGGACTGAAGGAATGGTTCATGTTTACCACGAATTCGAAAACGAGCTTCAAAAAAAGTAATGTGACAGATAAAGATAAATCGTTTCTCTCAAAGATAAAGAAAAAAGGCCAGGAACAGCTAGTTCCTGGCGATAAAATGTTCCTCTACGGCTCTAAAGCAAGAGGAACAGACAATCCTATGTCTGATTGGGACATACTCATTCTGACAAAAGAACAACATACAGAAAACGATTCTTTTGAAAAATACATATATCCCTTAGTTCTTTTTGGACAGATTAACAACGAAGATATTTCTGTCATTACGTATTCTCAAAAAGAATGGGAAAATAACAAATGCTCTCCCTTCTATCAAAATGTCATGCGGGATCGAATTCAATTGATCTAAAGTCAATTTCTCCAATTATCCATCATTTTGATCAACTCTGCAATATGTTCAAAAAGGAAAACGATACCGTATTCTTCGTCTCGTGGGTAATAGAAACATACAAGAGAAAACACAATATACCCGGAAACGAAGTAGTAAAACTCTTCAATAAGCACGATATTATTGAATGGCTGATAGATAATTATGATGTCCTCCATACTGTCAGTAGCAATTACACAATAGAAGAAATCGAAGAAATCATCCAGAACGATGCACAGACCGAAAATTAAAGACAAAAAACTCTTCTACCTGGCAATTCCCGGTTGTATCGAAAAAGTCGTTTTACTGATTCTCAAAGACTTCGATACTACTCCAATTGAGGCTATCACCGCATTCTATGCATCGCCAACCTATCGGAACCTCGAGAAGGAAGAAACCGGCTTCTGGAAAATGCCTGCAAAGAAACTCTACAAGGATTTCCTCGCTTCCACGGGGAGGGTTTAAAAACCGACAAACAACTCAGTGCGACCTTCGGACCGCACTTTTTCGTTAACGACTGTAGACTTTAAAAATCTATCTTTATGAAAATCTACATTATTAACCCCGACAACAACAACCCTGTTTCCGTTGAGGAATGGAGAAAGGAAAGCGACCCGACCAGAGCGGAGTTCGTCGCTATCGGCGTCGCAGAAGGAATCCTGGCCATCAAGAAAAACCGCCTACCCGTCTTCTACAACTTCAAGAAAGCCCAGGCGGCTTGCGCGGCCCTTGAGCCCATCGGCAAGGCATCTTTCCGATGCCCTACCCGCAAGGAGTTCATAGACATATACGATGCTCGCTTCCAGGGCTTGGACGAAGCCCTGGCCCTGGTTGGCGGAGACCCGATAAGAGGATTGATGTGGACCTGTGAACGCGACACAGATCCGCGGTCCAACGTGTCCAACGCGTGGTATTTCGGCGGTGCGGACGGCACCCTCTACCACGACAGCGTGAACATCATGAATCAGGTGGAAGCGGTCACGCTTTTAAATGAGCTTTAGAAAATAGTATATGAAAACCAACACATCCACCTGGCCTCTCTGGATGGGCATCCGCGGCTTCCGCTTCGTTGACCACGGCTGCTGGTCCGACCCTGAAATCATCTGGCACGGCCACGCTATCAACATCCACGACATCGAAGACCCGATGTGGGAACTCTATGCCGAACGCTGCCGCGAAACCGGCGCCAAGGCCACCGAAGACGGGTTCGTCGCCTTCTGCCGGAAGGAAGCGGACACCATGCGCGATTACGCCCGTATGGCCATCGAGAGCGGACAGACGCGCAAGGTGCGCGGCATCCGGTACGAACTCCACATCTTCTCCAGCAGGACACCCCGGCTCGCGGCCGTCCCGGCGTAACAAAAAAATAACGCCCTCGCTGCGCAAGGACCGGAAGCCGTGAAGCCTCACATGACTAAAGTCACGTGCATCCTACTGCCTCGGGCTAGCGCCCTCGGTTCCGCTTGAAGCGGATCGGACTCCCTCGTCTTACCCGACGTTATACGCTCAGCCGACCTCACTATTTTTCTTTCTGTCTCCACACCGCCGCCATGCAACCGCTAACGCTACCTTCAAAAAACCTCCACCACGCCGTAGCGTCCCGCTCCGCGGGATACGCGCCCTCCAGGCGCTATGGTCGTGTTTTTAAAAGGTCTGCACGGCGGCTCCACGTCAGGATAGTCTGGCCTCCGTTCCGGAATCCGCACGGGTGTCGGACGGCTTTCGCCGCCCTACGGTCTTCCGACCGGCACCCGACAGATTCGCTACACGAAGGTAGACCATCCGCTCTCGCACGGAAAAAGAAAGCAGCGGGGCCGGAGAACCCGACCTCGCTGCTGCCCACACTAAAAACTACTTACGAAAATAATCGCCAGAGAGCCTACGGTTTCAATCATAGGATGAATGGCGCGAAAATCCTTTGATTTTCAAGGAATTATTTGTAAATTGCAATATGATTTCATACAAATACAAGCTCTATCAGAGCAAGAAGACAACAGCACTCGCGTACATGATGCGCGAAGCAGCCTTCGTATGGAATCATGCCCTTGCCCTGCAAAAACGTTACTACTCACTCGCGAAAACCTTCGGCTGGTCGAAGACGTACATCAGCCTGTACGAGATGAAGCGACACCAAGCCAGACGTGTCAGGCGCAAGCGCCTCGACGCACAGACTGTACAGGAGCTGCTCGAAAGGCTCGACACGGCCTACAGGAAGTTCTTCAGGCACGAGAACCGCCGCCCGCCGAAGTTCCGAAGGGCCGAAGACTTCACCTCATTCGTCTTCAAGCAGCACGGCTTCAAGCTCTACGGCAACGAGTTCGTCATCAATAAGGTATCCAAGCGCTTCCGCTTCTCCAAGTCCCGCGACTGGGAAGGGAAGGTCAAGAACGTCCGGGTCTTCCGTTCGCGCGGAGACTGGTTTATTCTGGTCATCACGAACGCGGACCCCAAACCCCGCGGAAAGACACACACGGGTGCATCCGCAGGCATCGACTTCGGACTCAAGACCTTCCTCACCCTCTCCGACGGCACGGAGATACAGGCGCCGTTGTTCTATAAGCAGCTCATCCGCAAGATACGCAAGTGGCAGCGGCTGCTGTCGAAAGCCCAGAAGGACTCAAACCACCGCAGGGCCTACCGGCGCCAGCTCAACCGCATCTACGCGGAGCTCGCCGACAAGCGCCGGGACTGGTGCTACCAGACCGCACACCAGCTCTGCCGCGAGTATGAGTACATCTTCGTCGAAGACCTGAACATAGCGGCGATGGCCCGCATGAGGCACTGGGGCCGCAAGGTCAACGACCTCGGCTGGACGACCTTCCTCAACACCTTGGAGTACATCGCCTCGAAGTACGGCGTGACGGTGCACAGAGTGGACCGCTGGTTCGCCTCCTCGCGCCTTTGCGCCTGCGGGTACAGGAACGACGCGCTGACGCTCAGTGACCGTGAATGGACGTGTCCGCAGTGTGGGACGCATCACCAGCGCGACCTCAACGCAGCGCAGAACATCTATCGGCGGGGCATCGCCGATTTGGAGAGCATCAGTAAGACCTGTCCGAGCGAATGCGGAGGCAGGCAGATGCGTTAGCATCCAAGAATCCCACGGCTTTAGCCGTCGGGAGTATGTCATTCCGTGCGGATTCCTTGCATGGACCATCTTTCGGCTCACATCCGTTCCGCAGTCCTCCGGATTGCAGGGCGCTTCGCATGCCCTTGCAACCGTCGGGACGTGCTTCACAAATTTACGCCGAAACGCACTTGGCCAATAACCCAAGCAAAACAATATCGCACCCCGTCTGGAAAATTTGTTTCGGCTGCGCCTCGACAGCCCCTGCGTACCTCCGGGGAAATTTTGCGGAAGCGGTGCGTCCTCCCTTACAGGAAGCCAACAGAGTGTTGGCTTTGAAAAACAAAAAGATAACCAAAAAAAAATATGAGAAACCTCCTAAACCATATCGGGAACAACGAGTTCCCGGCCCTTGCCTGCGCAAGCCTGGAAGAGAACGGCGGAGACGTCCAAAGGACCGCCCATGACCTTGAGACCATGGACCTCATGCTGGGCGTCATCAAGATGAAATCCCTCATCAACTCCCGTGACAGAAACGCCAAATCCCGCTTCAGCCGGGGTCGGGGCATCCGGGAGATCTTCGGCAACATCATCCTCAGGGACAAAAACGGAAAAAACCAGTAAGCCATGAAATACATCATCACAGAAAAGGGCTGGCAGTTCGATAAGGACATCCTTTGCACCAACGACAAAGAAGTTGCAGAAAAGACCTGGAACGAACTCAAAAAGAAGAAGGGTGCCACCTGTTTCAAGGACCGGCTGTCCGGCATAGAGACCATCACCATCCGACCCGTCCCGGTCGAACAGCAGAGCGCCCTATCGCTGCTATACGGGACCTACAGCTATCACAAAGCTGGATTTTGACAAGAAACACAAAACAAAAAATACCATGAAAGCGAACCTTGAAAACCTCATCAAGGCCCTCCAGGCCTGCGCCCAGGCGCACAACGCGCGTTTCGACGACTGGTCCGACGAAGGACAGCTCGGCGTCTGGTCCACGACCCCCGGCACCATCTGCGACGTACGGATGATCTGCGAAGCGTTCTTCGGGACGAAGGAACCCGCAGAGGTCTCCAATAGCGTGAACTGCATCACCGTCTGGATCAGCTACGACTTCCTCCCGGAGGTCAACGAACAGCTGATGTACATGGCCCTTCCGTACGGAACAAAACTCTGAGAACCATGGACACCAAGGCACTCGAACAGCACGCTGAACGGATACTTAAAGCCTTCGGCATCGAGAACACCGACGGTTGCATCGACCGCACCTGGCTGACATCGAACTGCGTCAGGACGAAATCCTACGCCATCCACAAGGTAGATATAGACGTAGAGATAGATATCTTCGAACACAAGACGCGTCCTGCCACCTGCAGGATCGACATCGACTTCATCCTCCCTGAAGAGGGAGTCCTCGCCAAGACATTCATGGACCACTGCGCGGGGATCGAACACACTCCGACGAACCACCACCACGAGTACTGCGCCGGACCGGCCTATCCGGACTTCGTCTCGGAACTTGCCGCGAGCAGGCAGACCTTCGCCCTGTCGCCCTGGAACAACAATATGTTTTACGTTCGGTCCGACGGATATCCTCTCGACGAGATTGACAAGGCGGTGGACCACGCGCTCTCGCTCGCCCTGCAGTTCGTGCGGCACCTCCGCGAGCTCGCTTCGCTCCGCCGCTGGAAGACCACCGACCAGGAGGTCGTCGCCAAGGTGAAAGAGATCGTCGCCAACGCAGACTTCCACGAAACCGACGTGGACCGGGAGGAACGGGCACACTGGCTCGAAGACAGAAACTCCTTCTTCAAAGGCTGGTTCTATCCGTTTAACGACAAGGGTAAAGGGACCTTCGACACATGTTACAAGCCGCACTTCGCCGCCATCGGCATCGAGGGGAGCTTCGAGTATACCGTATCCTGCCTGCTCCTCTTCGACAAGAAATACATCGCCAAGGCCCGGAAAGCCTGCTGGATCCGGGAAGAGACCGTCACCGACAAATACTAAAAACATGTTCATCGACAATTTCGACAAAGCGCGGAAATACGTCAAGTTCGACAAAGACAACAACCCGGGCCTGTCATTACGTCCAAATCATCCAGAGAAAAAATTTTGAAGAAATGGGACAGACATACTCAGTCATCCTCAAGACAGGATTCAAAGACAAAAAGGGAGCAAAAAAAGCGCTCCTCGACCGGATCGCCAAGGGCGATGAAGACCATACGGACTACAACCTCGACCATTACAGGCAAATCGGCATCGGAACCGACACCATCGAAGACCTGATGAAAATCTTCTTCGGTGGATGGCAGGGAAAGCTCGTCCCCGTAAAGAACCATCCCAATACACTCCGCTCGGACTTCGACGCTTGTTACGGTTGGGAATACATCATGACGGTCGCTTTCAACGACCTGGCGCCTTTTCTTTCCGACGGCTCCAGAATAACCATCTACCCCGATTCAGGGAAAGATATCGGAATCGTCAGAAACGGCAAAGTACAATGGACGTAGAGAAGACCGCGTTCGACGTGAATTTCATCCAGGCGCTGCACACCGAAGTGTACCACTACGCCCTGCCGAGGGCGCTCAAAAAGAAAGAAAAAGAACTATAGAACCATGCAGACAAAAGAAGTCATCCTGGTCTTCGAGACCAACGCCTGGCATAACTTCGACAGCCGGGAGACCATCGGCATCGCCACCACCGAGGAGCAGCGCGACAAGCTCGTGAGAAAACACCTCCGCTCACTCCATAAACGCCGGCCGAGCCTCCAGCTGGAGACGCAGGCCATCAACGAGATCCGCACCAATGGCCAGACCCAATGCCTCGCCGAACGCTGCGACATCGAGATCGACACCGAGCGGGTGAACCTCGACGAATACCTCCTTTAGAAACCTCAAACCCCGAAACCCATCAAAACCATGAGAAAGGAACAAATCATCATCTCCGTCACGGAGACCTACTTAGAAGGCATCGAAGCGCACCAGGTGCACGCTTTCCCTTCGCCGGCCGAGGCCAAGGCCTTCGTCCACAGGAAGCTCGACGACGACCTCGCCGAGGCGAGGAAGAGCGTCCCGGAGCTGGAAGTGAAAGCCACCGGCGGCGACGAGCGCGAGATGTGGATCCGGAACGAGGGAGAGTACTCCTTCGCCATCGGCGCCCAAGAGTACTTCATCGCCTTCCTCCGGCAGCCGGCGGAATACGGCGTCACGGTTGACGAGACCGTCTCGTGCCTCGACGCGTTCTGCAACGCGGGACGGACAAGTAGCGACTTCAAGCGCGTGGCGGAACACATCTCCGAAACGATGCACCGCTACGTACAGTCTGAGCTCTGGAAGTTCGTCAAACAGCTCATCCGGGCCTTCGCCTCCGGGCGCTTCGACGAGCGGAACCAGACCGCACACGACCAGGCACAGGCCATCGTCACGTTCATGGACGAAGACCGGACCGGGACGTTCTGACAAACCAGCAGACCAATGCCTATGCAAACCAAAGCATCCAGACAGAAAAGGCTCCTCATGCGCCTTCGCGAACGCATCGAAAAGGAGCAGCGGGCCCTTGCGGCCGCCAGGCTGCCGGAATATAACCGGCTCAGCAAAACGCGCCTGTACAACTCGCTCCGCAAGGAGTGCGTCATCGCCCGGAGGATAGCCGCCACCCGCCTCGCCATCGACGTAGTGGAGAAACCCTTCCGGGAAGTGGACGTGAGGGAGGCGGCCATCCTCGCCATTTCCGACAGGAATTGGGAGCTGAAAGCCGAACTCCTCAACAAGGCGGAATCCGTCTTCCTGGTCGAACGGAAGGAAGCATGTAGGAGTGTCTTCGAGCAGAACCGCATCATCGCCCTCAAACAACTCTCGGAATACCTTGACTGAAAACCTCAAAAAGAACCCACTATGAACCTCTTCGACCCCGACTTCTACCCGACACCCCAGGAGGTCATCCGCAGGATGACCGCGCCCTATGCCGGCCGTCTCGGCACGGCCACCATCCTCGAACCCTCGGCCGGCAACGGCGCCATACTGGATTACATCACGAAGACGGGCACGGAGTACGAGTACACCGCCCGCAACGGGATGGTACACCGGCTGACCGCCACGGCCGACCCCAAGCGCGTCTACGCAGTAGAACACAACCCCGAACTGCAGATGATCCTCCAGCAGAAAGGCTACCGCCTGACGGGAGAGGACTTCCTCTCCTACCAGCCGGACATCCGCTTCAACCTGATCCTGATGAACCCCCCCTTCTCCCATGGGGTTGACCACCTCCTCCACGCCTGGGACATCCTCGACGGTGGAGACATCGCGTGCCTGCTGAACGCCGAGACCGTCCGCAACCCCTTCACGGACGCGAGAAAGCGCCTCGCCCGCATCATCGAAGCCAACGGTACCGTGGAGGAGCTCGGCCGGTGCTTCCGCTCGTCGGACCACCCGACGAACGTGGAGGTCGTCCTCGTGCGCCTGCACAAGGAGCCGAAGGCGAACCCGTTCACCATCGACCTCTCCGGAACGGACGAGGCGGCGCCGGACTTCGGCGGCATGGCCGCCTCCGGGAACACCCTGGAACAGTCGTCGCGCCTGGACGCGTACATCCGCAGCTGGAACAGGGCGAAGGAGGCCGCCGTCACATATATCAGGGCCCGGGAGACGCTGCGCTTCTACCTCGGTGCGTTCGTCAGCATGGACAAGCCCGGCACGTTATCCGGGACGGATATCATCAAGGTCATCGACGACACGCTCACCGCGGGGACACTCAGCACCACGGCCATGGAGACGGCGTACAACGAGTTCATCGCCGCGGCGAAGACACGTGCCTGGGACGTCATCTTCCGCCAGATAGGTATCGAGAAGTACATGACCTCCGGCCTCAGGAACGAACTGGACCGCTTCCGGCAGAACCAGTCCTCGATGGAAATCAGCCGGGAGAACATCATGCGCCTGCTGAACTACATCCTCTCGAACGTGGGCGAAATCATGGACAACGCCGTCGTGGAGGTGTACGACCTGTTCACGAGGTACTTCAACGGCAACACCTCCTGCACGGAAGGATGGAAGACCAACAAGCAGTTCTCCTGCAACCGGAAAGTCATCCTCCCGGACTGCATCAGCGCCGGGTTCATGCCGCAGCGGTACGGCTACAGCAAGTACTACAGCGTCGATTACTCGCACAGAAGCCGCCTCGACGACATCGACAAGGCGATGTGCTGGCTCACGGGGCGCCGGTTTGAGGAGCTCACGGGCGAGATCGACATACCCGGACAGAGGAAGGCCTTCAGCTCCGCTGACAGCACCATAGCCCAGGTCATCCCGACCATCGCGGTGGGGGACCAGGGCTGGCACGAATCCGCCTTCTTCCGCGTGAAGGCCTTCAAGAAAGGCACCATCCACCTGGAGTTCAAGGACGAGGCCCTCTGGGCGAAGTTCAACCTCACGGTGAACAAAGGGAAGAACATCATCGGCGACACGGAGGCCGCCTGAAAACAATAAGAACCTTCAAAATCCTGATTTATGGAAAAGATGATACTCACCAAAATTCTCGTCGGGACATTCAACCTCCCCGACGGCAACATCGTGGTCTCGGACCCCCTCTTCCGGAACGGTAACGGATTCAACCACGAGCTCAAGATCAAGAGCGGCATTTATGCCGCACATGTTGTCAGCATGGAGCACCAACCCTGGGGGGAACGGATCGTCCAACTGACGATCACGCACGAGTCGGTCCCTGGGGCCGTTCCCAAGACAATCATCGGTATGTGCGCCGTCGAAACCGGACAATGCGGCTTCTTCGAGAAGAAAGACTACGAGAAAAACCACCCCGACACCGATTCCGAAGTCGAAGAGGCTTCGAAGTGGTACGATCGCGCCTGCCGCATCACCCTCGACAGGGGGCTGCATTTCGCCGGCATGATGACCAGCGAAGGGAAGGTCGTCGGCGTCGTCTCCTCCAGCGGCTTCGGTGACGGGCAATACCGTCTCTTCGCCTGCTACAACGAGAAGGACGAGATCGTAGCCCTGCGCCTCCGGTTCATCCCCTGACGGGAAAGGAAACAGAAAAGATATCTTTGACATTTCGAAAATACCGTCAACTACCCACGAATTTATTCGTGGGAGCAGTCAGAAGGCCATCTATCCAGACGCCGGGGCGGTATGACCTCCAAACAAAACTACAAAAGTCTATGCGGGCAAGCGGAACGCAATACGGGGGATACCCGTATCCGTCAGGATTCCATCCTTCCTGTGCTTTTCCGCTTTCCTGCATTCCCTTCCCATGGGAAGCGGCGGCTATGCCACCGCCACATCCATAATAAACACAAACCAATATGCACATCATAGACAACGAAACGCTTCTCAAAGCGTACTGCCTGGAGCATATCACCCTTTCCTTCCACGGCGGAGTCCTCACCGTATCGGACTTCGTCATCCGGAAAGAAGAAAGGAACAAGGGCCACGGCAAACGGTTCCTCCGCGACCTTACAGAAGAGGCCGACCGGGCCGGCATCACGCTCGCCCTCACTCCTTCCACCTCCTTCGGGGCGTCAGAGAAACGCCTCCGGAAACTCTACTACAGTTTCGGATTCCGGAACAACAAGGGAACACGGGCGGATCTGTCCGTCTCACAAAGTATGATCAGAACTCCAAAAACCAATCAATGACATGGGCTACAGAACATGGGTCAATATCAACGCGGTCTCCAAGATGGAGGCCGGCAAACTCAAGGAAACCCTCAAGAAAATCGGTCTTGCCACCAGTCTTGGGCAATATGAAATCCACAGCGACGGATTCGAATTCGAGGACAACAACGGCAACACGGTCGATGCCATCATCGAGGAATCCAAAAAATACCCTTCCATCCTTTTCGAAGGGAGCATCGACGGCACGTCGGAAGACAGTTCAGACCTCCGGGAGTTCCGCCTCAAGGGAGGATTGTATGAGGAGGTCCTGGCGAAAATCCGCTACCCACGCTTCGAAACCGTCACGTCAAAGAAAGAAGACCTCAAGAGGCTCTTCAAGGACATGTCCGCGGCATGCGCTGAACTGAAAGAATGCCAGCAGGCACTCCTTGGCGCTTTCGGCACGAAAGGCTCGCTCCGCTTCGATGGAAAGACACTCAAGAAATCCGACATCGAGTCCTGGTCCGAGACGCTCGAAAAAATCGATAAAACCGTCAATTCCATATAGCGATGAAAAAACTGTCCCCCAAACAACCTGCGGAGCCGGCAAAGACCACCGGGAAAACTTCCGCCAACATCCTCCTGGCCGATGTCAAGCTGAAACTCGAGAAGAACATCTGCCGGTTCGCCTCACAGCTCTTCCTTGACGGATGCGGTGACATGTCAACCTTCGATGACGGAAGCGCCGACCTGCATGAGGGAAAGGATTACGAACCTTTCACCATCCTCGTTTCCTGCAAATGCTCCGATGACGACTATACGGAGACCATTCCGAAGAGAATAGACGTCGCCCGTATCATCTTTATGATGGACGACACCTTCTGCGTGACGGACGAACACAGCGACGACTGGTACATCGACGAGATCTCCATCGAGGAAATGGCACGCATCTCCGACACGCTGGAGATGACATGCCGCTCACGCGGCATCAAGAACGGAAAAGATGAGACTGTCAGCATCCGTTGTGAGTAACCCGGTTCAATCATAACCTCAAAAACCCGGATCATGAAACACATCGTTCCCGTCGGCGGACTTTTCGTCGACATCAGTGAGATTCAGACCCTGACGCCTTTCCGCAACCCCAGGACGATCGCAGGAAAACTGGTATATGACTACGAAGCCGTCCTCAACACCGGCGAAACGGTCACCATACCGCAGAAAGAAGGATACACTATCGAAAAGCACCTCAAAAGAACACAACGCTGAATATGGATATCAAACAGTGCGACATCTGCAAAGCCACGGACAATGTCCACCGGCTTACGCTCCCGGTCCTCCGCACCCATGACGGATGCGACGGGAAGACCATCTACAAGAAACCCATAGTCACGCTCCGTAAACTCGACATCTGCGACAGGTGCCTCCAGAAGAGCACCAACATCATCGACGATACCGTGATGGGCTACGGACAGATCTACATCGGAAGGCCGAAAATGGAAAAGCGCCTCTTCGAGGTGACGGTCTTCGTCCTCGGCACGCCGCCCGAAATGACCAGCGACACCCGCCTCATCGAGGCGGAATCCGAAGAAGACGCCGAATACGAGGCCACGCACGGCCTCGCCGGAAAAAGATGGGGCGTCCTTTCCACCAAAGAAGTGGAGAAGTAACCAATAACAGACATGGAAAAAGACAAATCCATCACATCCTATACGAACGGATACCGCAATGTCATCCAAGCCATGCTTTATCACGGTTATCCCAAAACATTCCCCCGCCACTGGTGGGTGGACGTGCAAATTCCGACGCATGTCCTTAGGTCGGACAACCCAGACTGGAAACCTCAACCTGGAAGGTTCATCTCCTTCCAGCTCGAGTTCATGCTGGAATCCAGGGACCCCTGCATGGGCATCTACGAAAGCGACATAGCGTTCACCGGACAATGGGCGCTACCCGAGGTCGGCAACTACCCGGACTACGTCAAGGACGCCGTCAACCGGCACCTCAAGGAAATCAACCTCAAAAGCGTTTTCGCCGTCCTCGCGGTAAGGAAAGTCAATGCTTACATCAACTCCCTTTACACACAATAAGTAAAACCATCAGACGTCAACTACCCACGAATAAATTCGTGGGCTTGTAACTGCCCGGAGGTACAGACGGGCGCAGCCCTCCCTCCTTCAGCCGCCCTGCGGCATGGCGTTACATCATGGGGTGATTGACCGCACCCCGCCCTTCCCGGCTTGCCGGAAGGGGACTGTACCGAAGGACTGTCGTCACCGTTGAGGTAGTCCAGTCCGAGAAGGTACAGGTTCATGGCACCGACGCGGTCGTCGTCACTGCGGTAGCCGCAGGCGGTGCACGAGAAAGAATGTTCAACCTTATTTCGACTATGCCTGTCGATATGGCCACATACGGGACAGCGCTGGCTGGTGTAGGCCGGAGGGACGCAGAGGACCTCCTGGCCGTGGAGGTGCGCCTTGTAGGTGAGCTTCGCCCCGAGGTCGTGATAGGCCCAGCTGACGCTGACGTAACGGTCCCTGACCTTCACGCGTTCGGTCTGCGCCCGCACGCCCTTCAGGTCCTCCATGACGAAGAGCGTCCCCCGGGGGTTCGACTCCGCGAGTGCCTTCGCGATGCAGTGATTGACATC
>Ga0265298_10001032_pt1 | contig 41240 bp, 32 predicted proteins | sample AusTroGonzalo_MG_3_FD_193486 | JGI IMG/M metagenome (GOLD analysis project Ga0265298, IMG submission 193486) | Bovine rumen microbial communities from tropical cattle in Woodstock, Queensland, Australia - Gonzalo_01 | ecosystem: Host-associated > Mammals > Digestive system > Stomach > Rumen ... | reverse complement strand
CCTGCCAATGGGGGCAAAGCGACAGACAGCAATTCGACACATTATATTATCGAGGCCTTTTTGGGCTTGGCGGTAATTGTACTGTTCATCCTGCATTTTATGGGTGGCGGCAAGAAAGACAATCCAGTTGCGGCCCCGGTGCAACAGGCTGGAGACGGTTCAATCGTCTATGTCAACATGGATAGTATCAACGATAAATACGAGATGGTGAGCCTGCTTACCGACAGTCTTGACCAGGAGAAACAGAGACAATCGGTGCATTTCCAGAATCGTCAGAAAACTCTGGAGAACAAATTGGCCAACTATCAGCGTCAGATGCAGAACAACCAGTTGACCCCCCAGCAGGCGCAGTATGCAGAGGCATCCCTGCAGCAGGAAAGCCAGCAACTCCAGAACGACTATGCTCAGGCGTTGGAAGCACTCGAGGCTCGCTACGCGGCGGCACTTGAGCAGATTGCCGACTCTTTGCGCACTGTGTGTGCCCGCGTGAACGCCCAGCGCAACGCTTCGTTTGTGTTTACCTACGGAGCCAGCAGCCCGATCGTGGTGGCCGACCCGTCGTGCGACATCACCAATGCCGTACTGGATGAGCTCAACAAACCTTTTACCAAGAAGAAAAAGAAATAACCGATGGGAGAGAATATTGATACCAATCAACCTGTATCGCACAAGAGGCGCAATATCATCATAATCGTAGTAGTGGCGATTGTCATTGCCGCCCTTGTTGCGGCATTCTTCATTGCCCGCCATTATGGGAAGTCAGCGGACAAAACGCCCGTTGTGACTGACGGTTCCGAACTGGCCGAGTTGCATGTGTTCCCGCCCATTGATTTTGCGGATAGCCTCTATTACAAGAAGACGGTGGTCTCCTACGAGGATGAATCGCCTCGCGATGTGTTCTATTATGAGAAGGATAGTCTCGGCCAGCCCACGGATGTGCGTGTCCACGAGACCCATTACTATCCGGGTGAGCAGAAGTACATAGACGGCAACCTTTCGCAAAGCCAGCGCGACGGCTTGTGGTATGCCTATCATAAGAATGGCAATGTGCAGACTATGGCTCATTACAAGAATGGCAAGGAAGATGGCCGTTACACGGTGTATCACGAAAATGGAAGTGTATATTACACGGGTTTTTACAAAAATGGTGTGCGCGTGGGCGAGTGGAAGTTCTATGACGAGAAAGAAAAACTGGTCCGCACCGAGAATTTTGATGAAAAGAAATAAGAAGGGAATCTATACGAAAGTGAAAAAGCCCCCTTATTCTTTACAACTTTAAGAACTTTACAAACTAAAAATAATAATTAATAATCAAATAAATAGATCTTATGGAATTACCTTTTGCAGAAGCGTGGAAAATCAAGATGGTGGAACCCATCAAGAAATCCACAAGAGAAGAAAGAGAAAAGTGGCTCGCTGAAGCCCATAACAACATTTTCATGTTGAAGAGTGACTATGTTTATATTGACTTGTTGACGGACAGTGGCACGGGTGCCATGAGCGACCGCCAGTGGAGTGCCATGATGATGGGTGACGAGAGCTACGGCGGCGCCCGCAGTTTCTATCACATGAAGGACACCATCACGGAACTTACAGGCTTCGAATATGTCATTCCTACCCACCAGGGCCGTGCTGCTGAGAACGTGCTCTTCTCATACCTGGTGAAACCCGGTATGGTTGTCCCCGGCAACGCACATTTCGACACTACCAAGGGCCATATCGAGAGTCGTAAGGCTTTCGCCATCGACGTGACTTGCGACGAGGCTAAAGACACCCAGCTTGAAGTTCCTTTCAAGGGCAATGTGGGTTTGGAAAAACTGGAGAAAGTTCTGAAAGAGAACCAGGGCAATGTTCCTTTCATGGTTTTGACTGTCACCAACAACACCGTGGGCGGTCAGCCTGTGAGTATGAAGAACATCCGCGAGACGTGTGAGCTTTGCCACAAATATGGTGTTCCGGTGAACGTGGACTCTGCCCGCTTTGTGGAGAATGCCTACTTCATCAAGACGCGCGAAGAGGGCTATGCTGACAAGACCATCTTGGAAATCGTGAAAGAAATGTTCAGCTATGCCGACAGCATGACAATGAGCGCCAAGAAAGACGGTTTGGTCAACATGGGCGGTTTCATTGCCACGCATAAGAAAGACTGGTACGAAGGTGCCAAATTGTTCTGCATCCCGTTCGAGGGGTTCCTGACCTACGGCGGTATGAACGGTCGTGATATGGATGCTTTGGCCGTCGGTCTTCGCGAGAACTGCGATTTCGACATGATTGAGACCCGTGTTAAACAAGTCCAGTACCTGGCTGACAAACTCGATGAGTACGGCATTCCTTATCAGCGTCCTGCCGGTGGCCACGCCATCTTTGTGGATGCTGACAAAGTGCTGGATCAGATCCCGAAGGAGGAGTTCCCTGCCCAAACGCTGACATGCGAGCTCTATTTGGAGGCTGGCATCCGCGCCTGCGAAATCGGCTATGTGCTTGCCGACCGCGACCCGGTAACCCGCGAGAACCGCTTCGGAGGCCTTGATTTCGTGCGCCTCTGTATCCCGCGCCGCGTCTATACTAACAATCACATGGACGTGATTGCCGCCGCCTTGAAGAATGTCTATGACCGTCGTCATACCATCAAACGCGGTTTGGAAATCACATGGGAGGCCGAGCTGATGCGTCACTTCACCTGCCAGTTCAAGAGACTGCAATAATTTTTTCCCGATAAAGTTTAGGTCGATGGGGATACCCATCGACCTATTGTTATAAATAAAAACCGCTATATGCTGATAGTTGAGGATGTATTGGTATCGGATGAGCTGATTGACAAGTGCTTTTGCTGCGACCTGTCGCAATGCAAGGGCGCGTGTTGTGTGGAAGGCGATGCCGGTGCCCCGCTGGCTCCGGAGGAAGTGGCCGACCTGGATGAACACTATCCTGTTTATAGTAACTACATGACCTCCGAAGGCATAGAGGCGGTGGAACGCAATGGCGAGACCTTCGCGTATGACGGAGAGGGCGATTTCTGCACTCCGCTGGTGGAGAGTTCCAAGGCATGTGCGTTTGCTTTTTTTGAGGATGGAATATGCAAGTGTGCCATTGAGAAAGCTTTCTTGAATGGCGAGATCCCTTTCCGCAAGCCTGTATCCTGTTATCTTTATCCGGTAAGAGTCAGCAAGGTGGGCAAGTACTGGGCACTCAACTACCATCATTGGGATATTTGCGGAAGTGCGTGCCGGAATGGAGCGGAATTGGGATTGCCCATCTACAAGTTCTTGAAGGACCCGTTGGTGCGGCGGTTTGGCGAAGCATGGTATGAGGCTTTGTGTGAGGCTGTCGCCCAGCGACAATAGTTTGCAAAAATAAATATTAGGATATGAAGAAATGGTTTGTGCTGTTGCTGATGATTTTGCCAGTGTGGCTGTCAGCGCAGAGTGAATATAAGTTTTCGGCCCATCGTAATGTGGTGTCCAACGGTTACAATTTCTGGCTCAGCGTGCCCGACACGTATGATACGTTGCAGGAAAAGATGCCTGTCGTTGTGTTTTTGCACGGGCATAGCTTGTGCGGTAACGACTTGAATCGTGTCCGCAGGTACGGCTGCCTGGATGCCATCTCCATGGGACGCGACATCAATGCGCTCATCATTGCGCCGCAGAATCCGGGCGGACCGTGGAATGCCCAGAAAGTCAACAATGTCATCGACTGGGTGCAGGAACGCTATGCGATGGATACCAACCGTATCTATGTAATCGGCATGAGCATGGGCGGCTATGGTACGTTCCAATATGTGGGTACCTATCCCGACAGGGTGGCGGCAGCCATGGCTTTTTGTGGCGGCAGCAACCTGCGCGACCATTGCGGCCTGAACAAAGTGCCCTTGTGGATAATTCACGGTACCGCGGACAGGGCTGTGGGTGTCGGCGAATCGCAGAAGGTGGTGAATGCCATGAAAGCGTGCGGCAAAACCGACCTGCTCCTGTTCGACAAGTTTCCGGGCATCAACCACAGCCAGCTGGCCAAGATGTTCTATATTCCGGAAACCTACGAATGGCTGTTCAGCCACAACAAAGCCGACCGACAGCTCAACAAGGACGTGACTATCAATGTGTCCATCATGAACAAGGCTTATCAGGATATTGACCGTTCAGCCAACAAAATCGTGGTGATGGACCCGAAAACGCTGGCTTCCAATAATACCACTTCCACAAACAATGACACCACGGGTGTTGCGAATACGCCGCCTTCATCTTCAGCAGTTCCGGCGGATACGACCTCTCCTAAACCCGTCCAGACGACCACGCAAACTTCTTCACCCAAGTACCATATCGTGAAGAAGGGCGACACACTGTATGCCATTTCGAGGAAATACCATACTACAGTGGACAAACTTTGCAAGTTGAACAAGATAAAAGAAACGAGCATCTTGTCATTGGGACAGAAAATCAGAGTAAAATAGTGGAATATGAAAAAACTTATCCTTTTAATCGGATTTGTAGCCGTCATGGCCGGCTTGTCCGCCCAGAATTTATTGTCTCTTACCTTTGTGGGACAGGACCAGAGTGGAACCTATTATAAGCTGGACAGTGTGCATGTCGAGAATCTGGCCCGTGGGTGGTCGGAAACACTCATATATCCAGACACAGAACTGATCCTTACCGTTTCAGTAGGTGTTGAAGAGTATGACTTATGTCATGATTTCATAGTTTACCCGAACCCGTGTTGGGGTAATGCTTATCTGTCGAAAAGTCATATGTCTGACGGGCCAGTTCGATTGACCGTGACGGATGTCCAAGGTCGTTTGTGTGCCGAATATTCAGGAACATTGCAGTCGGGAACCAATGTTTTTCACATAACATTGGCGAATCCCCAGTTGTATTTTGTCAGTGTTCAGACTGCACAAGGGGTTAGAAGCCAAAAACTCTTGAATGCTAGTTGTGGCGATGCCAATCGTGTTGTGCTTGTTAGTCATTATGATGAGGAATACGAACCAGGTGTGGAATATTTCAAAAGAATGAGATTTGATTCAGATGATTTTTTTGTGCTGGGCGACGAGATGCGTTATACGGGATATACCACCATTGAAGGCGAAATGAAGACCAGTGTCATTGTCTCACAGGAGCAGATGGGGGATGATACCATAGGATTGGTGTTCTTCCGGGATCGGATTCCATGTTCGGACATGCCTACGGTTACGGACCATGAGGGGAATGTGTACAATACAGTGCAGATAGGCCCGCAATGCTGGACGCGTGAGAATATCCGCACGACCACATCTCCGACCACAGGTACTTGTTTTGTTTCCAGTAACTCCATATTGAGCACTTATAGCGGCAAGAGTGCCCAGTGGTATAATAGCGATAGTACGGCCAACGCGCCGCAAGGCTACGGTTTGCTGTACAATTGGAATGCCGCAGTGGATACGTTCAATGTGGAACTGGGCGAGCAAAGTGTGAACGTGAGTGCGGGCAATGCGGTGAATGTCACTTTCTCAGGCCCTCGTCGCGGCATTTGCCCCGAAGGATGGCACTTGCCCAGTGCGGCGGAGTGGACCGCCTTTGTCAATTATGTGAAAGCGGAAGGCATCTATGCTTGTGACAACACCCCGAACAAGATTGCCAAGGCCCTTTCTTCCCAAACGGGCTGGAACAATAATAGCACGTCGTGTGCTGTTGGAAACAATCCTGCGGCAAACGATGCACTCAATTTTACGGCCCTCCCGACAGGCTATTTCGGATCAGGCGGTTTCATCAGCAAAGGTGAGACCACGGGCTTCTGGTCGGCTACCCAGACCAATGAACAGAAAGCCAATACATGGGACTTGTTCTTCAACAATTCCGGCATTTATCAGACGGGAAACAGCAAATCGCAAGCCTATTCCGTCAGATGTGTACGGGATTAGAGTTTTTTTCAGGAATATTTAGATTCTTGTCTTAGCGGATTAGCGTTACACTTCCGCGAATCTGATCCGCTTTTCCTTGTGCATTGATGTAACGGATAATGTATGTGTAAACTCCCATGGGGGCGGGGTCACGTCTCATGTCGTAACCGTCCCAACCTGCTGTCGGATCGGTGGTCCTGAACACGGTTTTCCCAAATCTGGAAATGATGATGAGCTCATATCCCTCTTCCGAGACGAAAGCGTTGGAAGGCAGGAAGACATCGTTATGCCCGTCGTAGTTGGGCGTGAAGGCGTTGGGGATGATCATGCTGGACTCCTGCTGGAGGGTGATCTGATTGGATATGCTTTCATCTTCGAAGCCGTATGAGTTGATGCCTTCATGGGCTGTGACGAAGTAGGTGAATTTGGAGCCAAACTGGAACAAAGAGGAAACGTTGTCGCTAAAGGTGTTGTGTACACGGGGTACGAGCGAGCCGGTCAGTTCCAGGAATATGGTGTCATATTCGGTGCGTCTGCTGACCGTGTAGTGATCTACTTCCCCATCCCAGGTCCCGTATTCATTCCATTCCAGATTGCAGTCGTGGGCGGAATTGGTGGAGCCTGTAAGCAGAATGTTGTGCGATATGTTGGAATGCCCGGCAGGTATGCCGCAGTCGCCGATGACGTAGGTGCGATAGTAATACACCGTTTTGGTGAACTTGGCCGTACTGTCCATGAACTCGTATTCCGTGCTGCTGTGATAGGGGATTGTGGCAATGTCCTCAAAGCTCTGTCCGTCTTCGCTTCGTTGCAGAGTGATGGTGCTGAATGGATAGAGGTCGCCGGTGGTGTGTGCCAAAATGGAAATGTAGCGGTTGTCCATGACGGATACATGCCGGATATAGGTCTCATCTTCCGACTCTTCCGCGTCGATGTTGAAATGGATACGGTTGCTGCTGGAAGTGATGGTATTGTTGGTGTTGCATGCTTGCACATAAACGCGGTAGTCGGTGTTGAGGGAGAGATTGGTCAGGTCGAAATTGGTTTGCGTGGTTGTGCCCAGCAGTGTATAATCGGTTTCGCCGTCCTGACGCATGTAAACACGGTATTCTCTCACACCGCCGTGCATGTTCTTGTAGGCATTCCAGGAGAGATGGGCTGTGCGGCGGCAGGCATCGGAGGAGGGTGGTGCGATTCGGATGTTGCACTGGCCGCTGTCGGTTTGATAGGAACTGTTGCTGCAGGAATCCAACACGGCGATGAAGTACTCACGGCTCTCGTCGCTGGGATTGATGCTGTTGTCACTCCAGAATGTGGTGTTATATACCGAGTGCAAGAGCAGTCTGATACCACCGTCCAGATAATATACCGGGTAGCACATCATGAAGGGGTCCGGTGCGTGGAAGCCTAACACGATGTGGTTGTCCTCCGTGACGGACACACTGTCCAGTATGGGCGCGTTGGGGAGAATGCTGTCGTTGAGCAGGACGGTCTGGATGTTGGACTTGAAAATGCAGGAACTGCCTCCGGCTGTGCTGATTTGGTTGGTAATACCTACTTGATAGGAGATGTAGTTGTGGCAGACATCCGAAGGGTCAATGTATATGCGGTTGTTGTTGATGGGAACAGAGGCGATCGGCGTGGGATCGAAGTTGGCTTCAAAAGCCCTTTTCTTGTAGATAAGATAATCGCCGTCCCAGGAGCCTCCAGTGGTTGAGGAGCTGACCGCGTCCCATTCCAGGTAGGCAGCCGTGCTGTCACCTTGGAGATTGTACGGCGTGACGGTGAGCCGGATGGTGCTCAATGAGTTGGAAATGCAACTCTCGCCGGTGGAAGTGTTCTGCGCTTGGATATAGCACGTGTAATGGTCGCTGATTAGAGAGGCGGGAAGCTCGATTTCAGTGGATGTGACGTAGTAGCCGTTGTTGTACGGGCTCACGGTGCGTGAATTCTGCCCCCCATTCACGAAAAAAGTGTACACATCATCGGAGGCCACGTTGTTGAGGTTGTTCCACGACCATGTGATGCGTAATCTTCCGTTGCCGACGAGTTGCTCGATACATTGCAAGGTCGGCGGCTCTATGGCAAAGCCATATAAGCAGAGGATGATGCTTAGAAATGAGAATATGATTTTTTTCATTGTGCGGCCGCCTGTTTCAAATTCCGAATATCACCAACGATGATACGGGTATATTTATTATAATCAAAATATTTTTTAGCTAAGGACAGAAGCGTCTCGGCATTGGTTTCTTTTACAGCCTGTATCATGGATTGGAACTCGTGTTCATCCAGTCCGTGTTGATTCCAGTAGGCATATTTTTTCAGGTAGGAAACGGAGTTGTCCACGTCGCGCAGCATGTCGCCCAAAATGTAGTTGCGTGCGGTTTCCAGCTCTTCGTCGCCGACGGGTTCCTCTTGCAGCCGTTGCAGCTCTTCGAAGCAGGCATCCACGGCCGCTTGCGTGTGGGTGGCGTTTACATCGCTGTTGATGATGAACAGCGACTGGTTTCCGAAATAGACGGAACCGGCAGAGATGCCGTACGTGTATCCGTTGCGTTCCCGCAGGTTCTGCATGAGCCGCGAGCCGAAATAGCCACCGGTGATGGTGGCCAGGATGGAGAACCCGCGTCGGTCCGCATCCATGTATCCGATATTCGGACAGCACAAGGTGATGGAGGATTGTACGCTGTCGGGCATTGCCTCACGGATAAGCGGGGTGGGGTCGGCGGGCAGCGGAAGGTCGTGGATCTCCTTGGAGGCCTGTCCGTGCGGCACCTGCGAGAATAGGCCCTTGATACATTGCTCCATGTCGGCATCTACATTGCCTGTGATGAAGAGACTCAGATTCTCGGCGCAGAACGTGCGCTGGTGATATTCTTGCATCTGCGCCACCGTTACGGCCTTCAGGTTCTCGCGTGTGGAGAACTGCCCGGCGGTGAGCGTGTTCCCGAACATGGCATGCAACATCAACTGTGTGCTCCGCACATCGGTCTTTTGGGAGTTGTATTCCAGATCTTTGATTTTCAGATTGGCATAGATGTCCAGTCTGTCCTTCCTGTATTGGGGATGGGCAATGAGGTCATAGATGACGGGCAGAATGCTGCTTACGTTGCTTCGGGGCACCGAGATGGTAATGACATTCTTGTCCATTCCGCAGGATGTGGTGTAATGCACGCCGTAGAAGTCCAGCAGGTCTGCGATTTCGGTGGCGGAGTGCTTGCGCGAGCTCTCCTTGAGCAGAGCGTAGGTGAATTGGGAGAGGTGTTTCTGTGTCTCGTGCAGGATTCCGTTGCGGATGTGGATGAGGATATGGATGAGGTCGAGTTGCGGGTTGGGCAAGGTATATACGGGGATGCCGTTGTCCAGCTTCTCCATGCGCGGTGCTGGCAGTTGAAGCTCCGCGACGGGGTTCTGCAGAGGGGGGATGCTGCGGTCTAACAGTTTCATATTGAGTTATTGAAGAAGCAGAATTTGTCCTTTTTCCATTCCGGACTTAAGTTGGGTGGTTTTGTATTTGATGGTATAGACATACACGCCTTGCGGCAGCAGTTCGCCGGTGCCGTTGCGTCGGCCGTTCCATCCGTTTTCAATGCTACGGGACTGGAACACATGGTCGCCGTTGCGGGAGTAGATGTTCAATTCAAATTCGGTATATTCCACATTGGCGAAGACGTAGAAGATGTCGTTGATGCCGTCGCCGTTGGGGGAGAATGCGTTGGGTGCGAAGAAGGTTTTGTCTGTGGTCTGGGGTTGCGGAGTCGGGTTCTCGTTGGACTCTGCCTTCGGTGCGGAGGGTGTGCCCGCGTCTTGGTGTGTGGGAGTGGGGGCGGGTGCTTGCTTCGGTTGCACGGCAGGTGTGGGCGCGGGCGTGGGTTGGGGCACGCTGGCCGAAGTGGCGGGTGCTGGCTGCGGTGCGGGTGCGTTGGCTGCCGCAGGCGGCGTTTGGGCAGGAATGCTGGCGGGTGTCGCGCTTGCGGGGGTCATGTTGTCGGCAGGCACGTTGGCCGAAACGCGCGCAGTCGCACTCGTGATGCGGTTGGCCGCTGCCTGCGGCTGTGCGTGGGCGGGCGCGGGTGCGCTTTCCGGGGCCACCTCCTGGCGGACGGGCTCTTGCGAGGTTTCTGTAGTCTCACTTGTCTGTGAAGGTTCAACGCGTTGCGGATGGGAGAATATGACCGCCACGGCGACGATGCCGGCCACCGCGAGCGTGGCCGCTCCGTACAGGGCCCCTCGCCGTATCTTTCTCCCCCGATTATACTTGACGACGGACGCGTCCTGGATGATGGATTCCCATCCGGCCTCGTCCACGGGGACCTCGTAATTCTGGAATTGCTCTTTCAACGTTTTCATATACTAAAATCTTCGTGATTCAAATATTGCTGTATCTTCTTTTGCAGGATGCTGCGGGCGCGGAAAATCAGCGTCCGCACATTGGTGTGGCTCTCGTTCATGATGCTCATGATCTCCTCTTGATCGTAGCCGTCAATCACATACAGGTTGAAGGCGGTGCGGTACTTGTCGGGCAGTTCGTTGATGAGGCTGACGAGTTGCGTCATGGTGAGCGTCTCGTTCAGCGGGACGGCGTCCGCGCCCGGCTCGTGGGACAAGTCGTCCAGGGAGGTCGTCCGTTGCCGTTCGGTCTTCCTGTAGTAGTCGATAGCCTTGTTGATGGTGATGCGCCGGAGCCACGCACCCAACGAGGTGATCTTGTGGTAGCTTGGGAAGTTCACGAGAATGAAGAGGAAGGTATCATGAAAAAGGTCATCCGCGTCCTCGGCGTTGGCCGCGTAGCGCGCGCAGATACCCTTGATCATGGGGCCGTACTCCAGATAAAGCCGCTTCTGGCAGGCCTTGTCACCGGCGATACAACCTTTTATGATTACCTTTTCTTCTTCAGTCATCAGATGTTTTTTGCAATATTTACTAACGAATTGGGTGTGTGTGCTGTTGCAAAATAGACGGTTTTTTTGTTCTTTTGCGGGTTCTTTTTTGAGAAAGATGAATAGGCTGCAAAAATCGTATTTTTTAGGACATGATGTGATACAGATTGCCCGCTCCCTGCTGGGCAAGTATTTGTTTACCCTGAAGGAGGGACAGTTAGCGGGCGGCATTATCTCGGAGGTGGAGGCGTACAAGGGCACGGCGGACAGGGCCTCGCACGCCTACGGAGGCCGTCGCACGCGCCGCAACGAGATGATGTACCACGAGGGTGGGGTGGCGTATGTGTATCTCTGTTATGGGATGCACCATCTCCTCAACTTCGTGACCAACGAGGAGGGCATCCCTGACGCGGTGCTCATCCGCGGCATCATCCCCACGCACGGAGAGGAGCTGATGTTGCGGCGCACGGGCAAGGGTCGGATGTCGCGCGACATGGGTTCCGGCCCCGGCAAGGTGAGCAAGCTGTTGGGTCTTACGGTAGCGGACAATGGCTGCCCGCTCACGGGCGATATGATTTGGATTGAGGACCGGGGTCTTCAGATTCCCGATGATCAGATTACGGTCACCCCGCGCATCGGCGTGGATTACGCGGGTGCGGATGCGCTGCTGCCGTATCGTTTCCTGATTAAAACCGGCAACCCGTTTCAATAATCAAAGGGCGACTCAATTAACGTTGGAGATTCCGCTCGAAGCAAGGCAGCGGCCGAGGATGAAACAAAATCATTCAAATGCTTTCTCATTTTGAGTTTCATTGGCATAATGAATGCCCATAAACGGCCGTCTTGTTTTATATCTTCGAATGTCATCATGGTATGTTTTTTTTTGTTGCTGCATTTTTTATTTTAAGGATAATTACAAACAAAAGCCAAGATTATTACCCCAAACACAAACCAAGTGCGCGGCCCCACGGCCGCGCACTTGACTGTTCGCTGATTACTGTACCCTGACTACTATCCCCTGTTCTGATCGAGGAAACAGCAGACTGATACTTCAAAAAAAAACATACGTTACTGCCACAAAGGATTGTTTTTCCATCCTGATAAGAAACTCATCGCTGTTGTGTCAACTATCGGATATTTCTCCAGTAGATGAATGGTTTCTTCCTTGACACGGTTGTCGGGTTGGATATTGTTTACTAAATATAGAAGGCAACATAAAATGGCATATAAACGGTTGTGGACAATAGTAGAGACATCTACCCATGCGGACCGCATTTTTTTTGCATCTGGCAGCTGTGGTTTGATAGGATACACTCTGTTCCATACTCGTGCATGGTGAGCACAGCAGTTGCGCAACGCTGCTAAACTCGCAATCCAACTCTCCAAATATTCGTGTTGTGGCACATTGAAACCTCTCGCAATCACCTTTTTTATGGCATTGTTTTTGAAATTGCCGTAAAGCTTGCCCAAAGTGCCGAAAGAGACCACTTCAAGTGTTTTCCATGCTGGGGGCATATCCGGAATGTCATATTTTGCATAATGCGTCTTAATGAAATCCTCAGTGGTTCGGGACAACTCTGCTTGGATGGTCCTGATACAATCATTATGCAACTTTGTGTCTTTGAAGAGACTTGTGTCCATATACCAAAACGGTCCATATTTCATTGGAAAGTGTTGAATGACACTGGTCCTTAATGCTATTTCCACTGTTTGCATCGCATTAAAGAGAATACTCCTTAATTCCTTGTCGAAATAGTAAAGACTAACAGCATTGCTAAACAACTTTCCGGGCTTGAATATGTGGTTGGTTTTGTCAGCTTCATAAGGACGAAGGTAATTGGCAAAACGAAAATAACTGATGATGGATAATGTTTTTATTGCAAAATCCTCGTCATCAATGTTTAATCCCCTGCTTTTTAATTGGGATATTTGTTCTGTAATAGTAATTGGTTTCTTGTTGTATTTCATAGTTGGTATAAACAAAAGTTCCACCCTGGTTCGCTGGACTTTCGTCTTGTAGCGTGGTGGAAACTGTCGCAGCAAAAATACACTTTTTTATATCAAAAGAGATTGTTCAATAATTTTCTTTTAAATTTTGAAAAAACAGTCAAGTGCGCGCCCCCACCATCATCTCTCCCAAATCCGCCTCCATCCGTTAACAACCACTTCTTAATTTTACACAATGTAATTTTCTAAAACACTGATTATTACATTAAAAATATTTTTCACAAAATGCTTACAAAAGGTTTTTGTGGTGTATATTTGCCGTTAAATTATCATTAAAAATATGAATAACAAAATTGATATTATTAGTCCCGATGCCATTAAGTCACGTATTCTTAAGGTGCGCGAGAGATGTGTAATAATTGACAGTGACCTTGCAATGATGTATGGTGTGGAAACCAAAAATTTAAAGCGTGCTGTCAGAATGAACATTGAGCGTTTCCCTGAAGATTTCATGTTTGTGTTGAGCAAAGACGAATACGATTCTTTAAGGTGCAATTTTTTCACCTTAAAGAACGGACGAGGACAGCACAGCAAGTATCTTCCGTACGCATTCACTCGAGAGGGCATCGCCATGCTGTCAGGATTGTTAAGGACACCTATAGCGGTTCAGGTGAACATCAACATTATGCGGGCTTTTTTCCAAATGCAGCAGGCTTTAGTCTTGCTTAGTGAAACCAGCTTGCAAATAGAAAAGATGCACACTGATATGGAGCGGCTCAAATCCGAAATGTACGAAACGCTGCGATATCAAAACGACATCAATGAAATGATTTCAAAAGAGCAAAACAGTATTTCGGCGCAGATAGAGAGCCTAAACGATGCAATGGCGCAATTACAAGCAGAGTATAATCAGAAACTATTAACTCCCCAAGCCTCTCCCATTGGTTTTGTGGTGAAAAAAAAAAAGTAACCCCCCAACCCCCCCCAATACCCCCCGCAACGCGGGGGCCCCCCCCCCAAAAAAAAAAAAAAAAAAACAAACCTACACACAAACCAAGTGCGTGGCCCCACGGCCGCGCACTTCCGGTTCTTGATTTAGAGCAAGACTATTTTCGATAGCGCTTCCTTCGTATCTACGACTATCGTTTTACGATTTTCCGTGTTGCTATATGCTGGCCGCTACCGGATACCAATTTGATGAAATACACGCCGTTGGCGTAACGCAACCGCCCAACAATTTCCCATACACATCGTACAATTGGATTTTCACATCACTTCGTTAGCGCCACCAATGATAGCACCCACAGCCGAGCCTTGTGCAGCCACGCTGGCAGCTACATAGCCACCCCTATAATTACGGCCGCTGGCGGTGATGTTCACTAATCCTACCTCATACAAGTCAATGAAAAATCCGTTGCCCGCCTTTCGGCCGAACAACGGTGCAAATATAACAAATAAATCAACGGCTGCCACAGATTTTCATCCGCAACAGCCGATTTTATCAAAAAAATGTCAACAATGCATGAATAAAAAAAATATCTTTGCCCCGCGTTTGGAATGCGCGTGAACCGCCTGTTGTGTTTGAATAAAATCCCTTCTTATGAAAAAGACTATAGTTTTGACTTTTACCCTGTTAATGGTGCTGCAATTGTCGGCCCAGCAGAATATTTACGATGACAAGGCAGATGCCATGCAGCAGATCAATACCGCTGTGAAGAAAGCGGCTGCGGAGAACAAATACGTGCTCTGCCAGGTGGGTGGCAACTGGTGCCCCTGGTGCCTGCGTTTCGCGGCATTCGCGGAAAGCGACACGCTGGTCCACGATATTATCCAGGACAACTTCGTCTATATTCACATCAACTGGTCGCGGGAGAACAAGAATCCCGAGGCGATGAAATACCTGGAGAACCCGGCCCGCTTCGGCTTCCCCGTCTTTGTGATCCTGGACGGCTCGGGAAAGCCTATCCATATACAGAATTCAGCCTATCTGGAAGAAGGCAAGGGTTACAGCGAGGCTAAGGTGTCGGAGTTCTTGAAAGCGTGGACACCCACGGCCGTCAACACCCTGAGGTGATGGCAGCGAAAACCCATAAATAGTAGATTAGAGGAGCCCTATTGTTTCTTCATCGCGGCAATCGAGAGGAACAGGCCGAGGATGATGCTGCAGAAGGCGGCGAAGAGCACCTGGAACTCGCCCGGCAGGCAGAACGTGAGCGTGTGCGCGGGAATCCAGAACAACGGGATGGTCTTCTTGAAAACGAAATTCCACTGCACGTCCCAATTGAGGTTCTGGATATGTTTGCCCACTTGCACAGGTCTTATGAGGCTCACGGCCCGACCGTCATGCTCGGCAATGTGCATGTCGCAAATCTTGTGGACGGTCATGAACACCGGTGCAAAAGAGGTGTTCATCATCACGCTAACGAAAAAGGCTCCAGCCAATTTCAGCCAAGTGAAATCGCTTTTCATGGCGTCCGTTACGCCGGCAAAGCAGCTGGCTTTTTCCATGAAGGCAGGAATGCCGACTTTGAAAACGCTCATTGCCAAGGCAATCCACATGCCGAGCAATCCCCATACGATGAACTTCGGGAACAATCCGAATCCTTTGTGATGATATTGGCCGGTCTTGATGCGCTGGCCCAGCATCTCGCCGAAGGTGGCCAGTATGCCGAATTTCAAAAAGGCCATCCACAAGGGATACAGCATGGTAAGGGTGCAGAAAACGTCATAAACCGGCTGGAAAATAAAAAATGGAAGCAGCACGATGATGACGATGGCGATAACCAGAATGTCGGATTTTTTCATACTCGGATGGATTTCAAAAACAAGTGCAAAAATACAAAATTATTAAAAAGGACTTGTACTGTCCCCTGGCCTCTGTTACCTGTCCCCTAAATTTGTATTTTTGCCACGTCAAACAAACAAGATGTCTTCGATGAAAAGAATCATACTTATTTTAACAATGTTTCTGATGGTCGGTGGCTTGTCGGCCCAGGAGCAACCCATGAAGTTTCTGGGGATTAGCATGAACTGCACCATGAACACGTTCGTCAACAAGTTGAAAGGCAAGGGCTTTACGCAGGAACCCAACGACAACCATCCCAACACGGTGTTCATGAAGGGCACGTTCGCCGGTGAGCGTGTGAAGATTGAGATCCGGGCCGCTGCCAAAACCCACTTGGTCTATATTGTGGTCGTGAATTTCAACCGGAGCACCAGCTATACGTATGAAAACCTGAAAACCACCCTGCTGGACAAATATGGCAGTGATAGCAAGGAGTACAATAAGTTGAAAGAGGAAGACAAGTATGCCAAATTTACTACTGACTATATCGTGTGGAAATTGAATGAGGATGAAGAGACGCATAATTGTAACCGTCTCGTGCTTTCCCAGTGTAGCTATCGCGCCAATTTCCCGTTGGTGTTGTCTTATATCGATGGAAAGAACTCCATGATAGATTTGCAAGAGGTGGAGTCCGATTTTTGAAAATAATCCAAGACTATGAGCAGAAAGATATTATGGATTCTCGTTTCGGTGGCTTTGATTTTCATGTCATGCAACCGCGAGACCAAGCAGTTTACAGGAAACTACAGCTACAAGCTGTCCGGGGAGGTGTCCATTGTGAACGAAGACGGAAACTTAAGTTATCGTCTTGTCCATAAAAACGGGCAGATGAACATTTTGGAAGACAAGTCCCAACCCAACAGACTCATTATCACAATGAATGAGATGAACGGTGGTTGCTATACCATTCCGGCTACCGTGAAGGGCGATTCCATCGTGTTTCTCCCATACGAGTTCAGTACGAACATTCTGATATCCGACAGCAGTCCGGGTCTCTTTTCCGGAGACAACCCCCTTTCCATTGTGTATGCCATCCGTGCTTCGGGCGGTGGCCATCTCAATGACGACATCCTGATGATTGACGAACAGTGGACAGGTCATCAGAGCGGCAACGATACGGTGTTGCTGAATGGGCCGAAGATGAAGATAATCGCAGAAAGAAACTGAGGATAAGATGAAAACCGTATTGAAACAATTGTTTGTGTTGTGCTTGTGCAGTGTTCTGGCGCTGGTCCATGATTCGTGCAAACATGAACCGCCGAAGCGCGAACTGCCTCCCGTCGCCGTAGAGGTGTTGGCTATTGACACGGTGTCGGGCGGGCTCACGCGCACGTATGTGGGCGAGGTGGAAGAGAACCTTTCGGTGGCGATGAGCTTTCCGGCAGGCGGCAAGGTGGAGCGCGTCTATGTGCGCGAGGGCGACTACGTGCATGCAGGTCAACTGCTTGCGGAAGTGAACAGCAACAACGCCCAAAATGCTTACAACTCTGCCAAGGCTTCTTTGCAGCAGGCGGAAGACGCTAGTCAACGTTTGAAAAAGGTGTACGACAAAGGCAGTCTGGCTGAGGTGAAGTGGGTGGAGATGCAAACCAAACTGGACCAGGCTCGCGCGCTGGAGCAAATTGCCAAGAAACAGCTCGACGAGTGCCGGATGACGGCCCCCATATCGGGCGTGGTGGGTACCTGCAATGCCAAGGTGGGCGGCACGATGCTGCCCGGCGAGCCGGCGATGACACTGCTTGACATGGGCAAAGTGTCGGTGACCTTTTCCGTGCCCGAGAGTGAGATATCCACCGTGGTGGTGGGCAAAGAGGCGTACGTCTATGTGCCTGCTTTGGACAACAAGATGCTCACAGGCCGGATTACGGAACGCAGTGTCACCTCCTCGCGCGTGTCCCATAGCTACCAAGTGAAAATTGCCTTCCCCAATGCTGACAAATCCCTGCTGCCCGGCATGGTGTGCAAAGTGTTGTTGGAACAACCTGACAGCCGGGGCTTTATCGTACCTTCCAAGTGTGTGCAGACACGCCCCGAAGGCTTGTCGGTCTGGGTGGTCCAGAACGGCAGGGCGCAACGTCGCGTCATTACCTCCACGGAATTCGTGGCCAATGGCGTGCTCGTCTCCTCCGGCCTCGCCCCCGGCGACACCGTCATCACTGCAGGAATGCAGAAGCTATACACCGGAGCGATAATTAAGACTGAAGACTAAAGACTGAAGACCGGAGATTGAAGACTGAAGACCGAATGTCTTAGTTTCTTAACCCCTTGACTACCAACAAAAAACTATAAACTATTATCTATAAACTCTAAACTCTTTTGATTCCTCGTAACCACATATTGTCCGCGATGCGCAGCCACAACATCATTTTCTTCATTGTGGCCTGCTTGGTGCTGTTCGGCATTTTCGGGCTCACTCAGATGAATAAAGATGAGTTTCCCCAGTTTACGATCCGCCAGGGTGTGGTGGCGGCGGTTTACCCCGGCGCATCTTCACAGGAGGTGGAAGAGCAGGTGACCAAGCCGTTGGAACGTTTTCTGTTCACCTACGAGGAAATTGACAAGGACAAAACCTATTCGGTGACCGAGAACGGCATTGTGTATGTTTATGCCGAGTTGCGTACTTCGGTGAAGGACAAGGATGGCGCGTGGTCGAAGATACGGCATGGGCTTCAGCTTTTCAAGAAGACTTCCCTGCCGGCGGGTGTGCTGGAGATTGTGGTGGTGGACGACTTCGGCAACACCTCCTCCATGTTGCTCACGGTGGACTCGCCCGAGCGCACGCCGCGCGAGCTGGAAGAGTATGCCGAACAACTGTGCGACCGCTTGCGTTCTATCCCGGAAATGGGAAACATTAAAATCCTGGGGCAGCAGAATGAAGAGATTGTCGTGCGTGTAGATCAGGAGAAGCTGGCGGCGTACGGCATCAGCCAGCGCGCGTTGCTGGTGGAATTGGCCACGCAGGGCTTGCGCACGGTGGGCGGCAGCGTGGAGAACGAGGCCGGCGAGGCACAAGTGCATGTCACCATCCCTTACCAGTCGGAATATGAGGTGGGCGAGCAGATTGTCTTCGCCGATCCGGCGGGCAACGTGGTCCGCCTGCGCGACATTGCCTCCATTGACCGCCGGTATGCTCCGCCGAAGAACTTCATCAAATACAACGGAACGCACACGATGCTGATTTCCATGGAGATGGCTCCGGGTAACAATATTGTGGCCTTTGGCAAGAAGGTGGAAAAGGAGATTGAAAAGTGCAAACAAACGCTGCCACCGGACGTGAATATGCACAAAATCACCAACCAGCCGTACGTGGTCAACAAGTCGGTGATGTCCTTCTTGCGTGACCTGGTGTTTTCCATCCTGGTGGTGATTGCTGTGATGCTGTTGCTGTTTCCCTTGCGCACAGCCTTGGTGTCGGGGTCCAGCGTTCCCGTCTGTACGGCTGTCACCATGGGCCTGATGTACATCTGCGGCATCGAACTGAATACTGTCACCCTCGCCGCCCTCATTGTGGTGCTGGGTATGATTGTGGACGATTCCGTCATTGTCATAGACGGATACACCGACATGCTGCAGCGCGGCTATTCGAGATGGAACTCCGCCGTTACCAGCACCAAGATGCTTTTCGTGCCCATGTCGCTGGCCACGCTGGCCATTTCGGGCATGTTCTTCCCCATGACGCGCATCATCACAGGACCGTTGGGCGATTTTGTGCAGCTGTTCCCGTGGACGGTGCTTTTTGCGCTGGTGTGTTCTATCTTCTATGCCGTATGGGTGATTCCATACCTGTCCACGGTGTTCATCAAACGCAACAAAGACGGCCTCGCCCCCAATCGTTTCGAGGCAGCCCAGAATCGATTCTTCATCCTGTTGCAGAATTTTTACGAAAAGGTGCTGACCATTTGCTTCCGTCATCCTGCTGTGGTGATATGCACGGCGCTGGGAGCCGTGGCTTTGGGCGCATTCCTTTTTACTCGCTTGCAGATACAGATGTTGCCGAAGGCCGACCGCAACTGCTTCGCCGTGGAGATGCATCTGGCCGAAGGGAGCACGCTGGAGCAGACGGAGGCCATTGCGGACAGCATGGAGGTGGTGCTACGCGCCGACCCACGCGTGGAGTCCGTGACTTCGTTCATCGGTTGTTCCTCTCCCCGTTTCCACGCCACCTACGCACCGCAGATGGCACACAAGAACTATGCGCAATTTATCGTCAATACCACATCGGAAGAAAATACACTGAAAATTATCAGAGAATACGGACCGGAATACGAAAACCATTTCCCGAATGCCTATATCCGTTTCAAGCAGATTGACTATCAAGCGGTGAAGAATCCGGTCGAGGTCCGGTTATCGGGCAACGATTTCTGCGATATGAAACCTGTGGCGGATTCTTTGAAAAACTTCTTGAACACCCTGCCGGAGCTGACATGGGTGCATTCGGACATGGATGAAACCTCCCAGAATATCAAGGTGACACTGAAGAGTGACGAGGCTTCGCGCCTGGGTGTGACACAGAGCATGTTGTCGCTGTACCTGTCTTCTGCGTTGGGCGGGCAGAACCTGACCAATGTGTGGGAAGGCGACTACAAGGTGCCGGTGATGCTTTACACGCAGAATATGGGAGACAGTGCAAGTTATGAGAGTGTGGAGGACTTTCTGGTGCCCACCTCTATTCCGGGTACATGGGTGCCGCTCCGGCAAGTGGCCGAAGTGAGCCCGGAGTGGCATGATGCCGTCATCAACCGTAGGAACAGTATCCGTACCATCACAATCGGAGCGGACCTCAAATATGGCTTCAGCCAGCCTGAGGTGATGAAGAAAATTGACCGTTACGTGGAAACTGAGCTGAAACCCGCCATGCCGCAGGGCGTGGAAGTCTCCTACGGCGGTCTTACCAATGTCAATGGACAGGTGATTCCCCAGATCGCGTTGAGTTTTCTTGCGGCTGTCTTGGTGTTGTTTGTCTTCCAGCTGTACCATTTCGGCAAATTGGATATCGTGTTCCTCACGCTGTCGGCCAGCCTGATATGCGTGTTCGGGGCTTGTCTGGGCTTGTGGGTGTTCCAGCTCGATTTCAGCATCACGGCGGTGCTGGGCGTGGTGAGCTTGATCGGCATTATTGTACGTAATGCCATCATCATGTTCGAGTATGCCGAGGATTTGCGGAAAAACCATCACTTGAGTTCTCGTGAGGCTGGCTTCCAGGCGGGCAAACGCCGTATGCGCCCCATCTTCCTCACCTCTGCCACCACCGCTCTGGGCGTGATCCCTATGATTGTGGCGCACACATCCCTGTGGATGCCGATGGGGGTGGTGATCTGCTTCGGCACCATATTCTCCCTGCCGTTGGTCGTCACAGTCCTCCCCGTGGCCTATTGGCAGATTTTCAAAAATGCAAAATGATGAAATTTATACGTGGAAATAGGATAATGTCGGTAGAGACGCAAAATTTTGCGTCTCTACAAATCGTGTTTCTGTTGTTGTTCGCGGCCATTGGCAGCCTGTCTGCCCAAGGCCTCTCGCTGGACAGTTGTCAGCGATTGGCCCTGCATAACAATGTGGCGGTACGTAACGCTGCCTTGGATGTGGAGGCAGCCAAGGAGACCCAGCGGCAGCTTTTTACCAAATATTTCCCGAGTGTGACGGCTACGTTTGGTGGCTATTACGCCCTGAATCCGCTGGTAGAGTACGGTATCGAGGATGTGCAAAACGCGGCGGCCCGCGATTGGCTGCACAACCTGTACTATGAGTATGGTGCCGCCCTCGGACTCTCCGACAAGCTGTCTTTGTGCGAAAACGGCCTTTTGATGGGTGCCACAGCTGTGCAACCCGTCTTCATGGGCGGGCAAATTGTAAATGGCAACCGCTTGGCCAAAATCGGAGTGGAAGCATCCAAATTGCAAAGTCAACTGACGAAGGATAAGGTTCTTCAACAAACCGAAGAAACCTATTGGCTGATTGTCTCCCTGCTGGAAAAACGGAAAACATTGCAGCAGGCCATCGTGTTTTTGGACACCTTGCACCGGGATGTGACTGCCGCGCAACAAGCCGGTCTTGTCACGCAAAACGACACGCTGAAGGTGGTGATGAAACAGTACGAGATGCGGTCGAACCAGCTGAAACTTGAAAATGGTATTGTGCTGGCCACCATGGCTTTATGTCAGTCGGTGGGCATAGAGTATGCTCCCGACCTGACTTTGTCGGATACATTGGACAAGGATGCCCTTAGGCTGGAAATTGCCCGTATGCAGGAACCACTGTCGTCGGACAACCGTAAAGAGGCCCAGTTGTTGGATTTGAATGTGCAAGCCGAGCAGTTGAAGAAAAAGATAACGGTGGGGGAGACGTTGCCTCATCTGATGGCGGGTGCGAATGTCTCATACGGCAATCCCATTTTTGACAAATATTCGGCTAATGGTTTGGCTTTTTTTACGTTGCAAGTGCCGATCACCAATTGGTGGGAAACTTCACACAAGATAAAACAGCAGGATTATGGGATTCAGAAGGCGATAAACAACAGGGAAGACTTGATGCAAAAGATGATGCTGGAGACGCGTCAGGCGTGGCAGGAGCTGCAGCAGTCGCAAGCCCAGCTGCAGTTGCAGGAACTTGCCTTGCGCGATGCGGAGACCAACCTGAACACCGCTCGCGTGAACTATGAGGCTGGCCTTGTTCCCATTGCCGACCTTCTGGAAGCCCAGACGCTGCTCCGCCAGAGCCAGGACCAAACCATTGACGCATGGGTGGATTTGCAGATAAAATGCCACCAATATAAGTTGCTGACAGGTCAGAATTAAGGGGCAGGGATTGCACTTGCGGTATAACTTCTTTTTTTGTACTTTTGCAGGCTTTTTTAGAAAAACGAATTACAAGTACTCATTATCATGATAAAAATCACACTGCCTGACGGCTCAGTAAAAGAATTTGAACAGGGCATAACCCCGTATGAGGTGGCCCAAAGCATCAGTGAGGGTCTGGCCCGTAACGTATTGGTGGCCAAAGTGAACGACCAAATGGTGGAACTCGACAAACCGATCAAGGAAGATGCCAGCCTCACGCTTTATACTTGGAATGACCGCGAAGGTAAGGACACCTTCTGGCACAGCTCCGCGCACTTGATGGCCGCAGCCATCGAGTCACTATACCCAGGCGTGAAGTTCGGTATCGGACCGCACATCGAGACCGGTTTCTACTATGACATCGATTTTATGAACTATACCATCTCCTCCGACGATTTTCCGAAAATCGAGGAGAAGATGAAGGAACTGGCCTCCCAGAAGATCCAGTTCGTGCGCCGCGAGGTTTGCAAGGCTGATGCTCTTGACTATTTCCAGAAGAAGGGCGACGAGTACAAACTGGAATTGATTGACGGTTTGGAAGATGGTCAGATTTCGTTCTATGAGAGCGGCCCCTTCACCGACCTCTGTCGCGGTCCGCACTTACACGACACCTCTATGATCAAGGCCATCAAGTTGCTGAAGACGGCAGGCGCCTATTGGCGCGGCGACGAGAAGCGCAAGCAGCTGACTCGTATCTATGCCGTTACTTTCCCGAAGAAGAAAGAATTGGACGAATATCTTGCCCTGCTTGAAGAAGCAGCCAAGCGTGACCACCGCAAGTTGGGCCGCGAGATGGAGTTGTTCACCTTCTCACCGCTCGTGGGACAGGGTCTGCCTTTGTGGCTGCCCAAGGGTGCCGCTCTGCGCGACCGTCTGGAGCAGTTCTTGCGCAAAGTGCAGAAAAAATATGGCTATCAGCAGGTTATCACGCCGCATATCGGCAATGTGAACCTCTACAAGACCTCTGGCCACTATGCAAAATACGGTGCGGACTCCTTCCGCCCGATCACTACGCCGCAAGAGGGCGAGGAGTTCTTCCTCAAGCCGATGAACTGCCCGCACCACTGCCAGATTTTCGCCGCCCGTCCGCGCTCCTATAAAGAGCTACCTCTTCGTCTGGCGGAATTCGGCACGGTGTATCGTTACGAGCAGAGCGGTGAGTTGCACGGCCTGACGCGCGTGCGTGGCTTTACGCAGGATGACGCTCACTTGTACTGCACTTCCGACCAAATCAAGGAGGAGTTCTGCAAGGTCATTGACATCATCCTCTATATTTTCAAGACACTGAAGTTCGAAAACTATAAGGCTCAGGTATCCCTGCGCGATCCGAACAACAAGGAGAAGTATATCGGTACTGACGAGAACTGGGAGAAGGCGCAACGTGCCATCATCGAGGCCGCAGCTGAAAAGGGACTGAATACCATCGAGGTGGAGGGCGAAGCCGCGTTCTACGGCCCGAAACTCGACTTTATGGTGAAGGACGCCATCGGCCGTGAGTGGCAGTTGGGTACTGTACAAGTGGATTACAACCTGCCCGAACGTTTTGAACTGGAATACACCGATGCTGACGGTCAGAAGAAGCGTCCGGTGATGATTCACCGCGCCCCGTTCGGCTCCATGGAGCGTTTCGTGGCCGTGTTGCTGGAGCACACCGGCGGCAACTTCCCGTTGTGGCTCACCTCCGACCAGGTGGTCATCCTGCCTATCAGCGAGAAGTATATGGACTACGCCCAGAAGGTACGCGCCGCTTTGGACGAGCAGGACATCCGCTGCTACATCGACGAGCGCAGCGAGAAAACCGGCCGTAAGATCCGCGACGCTGAAACCGCCAAGGTGCCTTACATGCTCATCGTGGGCGAGAAGGAAGAGGAAGAAGGCACTGTTTCTGTGCGCCGTCACGGCAATATCAACGACGGTACCATGCCGCTTGGCGATTTCGTCACCCTCATCAACGAAGCCATCAAGGCGGAATTGGAGAATTAAAAATTGAGAATTGAGAATTGAGAATGGGAGTGGGGGAAAGGTACCTGCTCCCATTTTTTTTTGAATTCTGGGAAAAGAAAAAACGTGTTTTTGCAAAAAAATATTCAACAATGTATTCACCCTATGCGCGGAGAATGTTTGCATAAGAGTTTGTGGAATATTGAAGCTTTACTGCTTTTGACGATTAGCGTTTTCGGACTGTTTTTGTTCGGGTATGTGTATATTGGGTTAGGCCTCTTAAAGTGTGAATGGAATAATGCTTTCTTTTTCACTACCTATGCAGGCTTGTTTGTTTTGATGTGGGTAGTGTTCTTGCAACGTAACTATTTTTATGAAGATGAGATTGTGGTGCTCTTTCCGTTACGTCCTTTCAAGCGCAAAGTAATGATCCGATATGAGGATATTGCTCACGTTGATTATAAGAGTTTACGGGGTTACGAAGCGTTGGAGTATGTTTTTGCCCGAAGTACCAAATCTCATCAAAGATATATCAAGAATGTCTGTTATGGGTGGTTAGGAGTGTTCTTTCCGATACGCAGCAAACGACTGATGTTTTTGCTGAAGTTCCTGAAGCAAAAAGGATGCCCGATACGGAGAGAATATGATGATATTTATTCCCGCAGGGTAGCCGCGGCATTTGGTCCCGATGGTGAAGCGGCTCGAGTGCCCAGAGAAGAAATAGACTTGGCAAGGGAAAGAAAATGGCCGTCCCGGTTGATTTTCATCGTAGTGTTACTGGTTATCATTGCGTCCGTTGTGGCTTTTTGGTTTATGCTTGAAAACCATCTGTAGCGATGCTGCCTATCATTTCCCAATCTGTTTCGATCTTCCAAAACCATTGTCTTCCAAGCTTTTGCCCCTGCGGGGCTGCTTAAGGAATAATAGTCATCTATTAACTATGAATTATGACTATGAACTTTGGCCGTTAGCCATTAGCCATTAGCCATGAATTATCAATTATTAACTATTATCTCTTATCTTTCCGCCTGTTTCTCCGTCAGATACCTCCAGTACCTTCTCGGCATATCCTGAAGTTGCTTGCGGGGGTTCATCCGCTCCTTGATGCAGATGGCCTTGAAATAGGTGCGCCACAGATCTTGCAGAAGTTGGTCGTCGTCGCTCAGCACCTCCTCGTTCAGATGGCCGTTGGCGAGGTTGAACGTCACCGATGACTCGTCGGCGAAGGTGATGCGCACCGGCACGCCCGCTCCGTCATAGTAATATCCGTAGTGTCGTTTGGCGTCGTAGATGAGCCACGGCTGGTCGTTGAACCGGTCGGCGAAATGGTCGATGATGAGCGGCAGCACGTTGTGGTCGGGCGAGATGACGGCCAGATAGGTGCCGTCCTTGGCCTTCTGGAACCGGATGAACTGCTTCATCCGCAACTGCTCGTGCATCACCTTGCGGGCGATGTTGGTCACGGCCAAGACATCCGGGTCGGCGAAGTTCCGCTCGATGTTTTCGACTCCTTCCGGCTGCCGGAACACTTTGCAGATGTAGTGGAACAGCGCGTTGTTAAGCTCGGGCAGCTCCGACAGCCAGCTGACCATCAGCATTTTTATAGCCTCCTTCGACAACCGTTTCTCCAACCCCTTCCACACGCGCCCCGCCTTTTCCTCATCGGTGGGGACGGCATACAGTCGATCGCAGAACAGCGGCACCGGGTCACCTTCCGACAACAACACCTCCGGCTGTTCGTGCAGCTCAAAGGCCTCGAAGACTGCCGTGAGGAGGCCGTTGATTGTGCCGTCGAAAGAATATATCGTCATTTTAATGGTTATACAAGGTTATGGTTCAAAGTCAAAGTTCAAAGTTCAAGGTCATTCCCCAAACTCCAACGACAGTTGCGCTTCCCTCGCGGCGAGTCTTTGCTCCGTTTTGGAAACCAACAGCGGGCGCAGCCGTTCGGGAGTCAGCTCGTTGATGCCGAGGAGGGGTTGCAGGTTGGAGGCGCCGAGCTCGTGGCAGGTGATGAAGTACTTCGCCTTCTTCATCACTACGCCCATCTTCTTGAGGTCGAAGGTGGTCAACCGGTTGAAACGGCGGGAGTTCACGATTAGCCATGCCGACTTGGTTCCGAGTCCGGGCACGCGCAGCAGCATCTCGTAATCCGCCGTGTTGATATCGACGGGGAAGGCCTCGGGGTGGCGTAGCGCCCATGCCAATTTCGGGTCCACTTCCAAGTCGAGGTTCGGATGCAAGTCATCGACAATCTCCTCCACCTTGAAGTGGTAGAAGCGCAGCAGCCAGTCGGCCTGATAGAGGCGGTTTTCGCGCACGAGCGGCGGTTGCTTGAGCACGGGCAGGCGCGAGTCGAAGGTGTTGACGCTCACGTAGCCGGAGTAATAGACACGGCGCATGGAGGGCTGGCCGTAAAGCATCGACGACATGGTGAGAATGTCGCGGTCGGAGTCCTGGGTGGCGCCCACAATCATCTGGGTCGATTGTCCGGCGGGCACGAAGCGTGGCGCGTGGCGCATCCGCTGCCGGTCCTCCTTGTTCTCGAGCACGCCCTGCTGGATGAGCTTCATCGGCAGGAAGACGCTTCGGTGGTCCTTCTCTGGAGCCAGCATTTTCAGCGACTCCTCGCGGGGAATCTCGATGTTCACGCTCATACGGTCGGCGTAGCGGCCTGCCTCGTTGAGCAACTCCTGCGAAGCACCGGGGATGGCCTTCAGGTGGATGTAGCCGTTGAATCGGTGGATGAGCCGCAAATCGCGGACGATGGCGGTAAGCCGCTCCATCGTGTAGTCGGGGTTGCGCACCACGCCGCTGGAGAGAAACAGCCCCTCGATGTAGTTGCGGCGGTAAAATTCCATCGTGATCTCCTCCAGCTCCGAGACGGAGAGCGTGGCGCGCTTGATGTCGTTGCTGCTGCGGTTCACGCAGTAGGCACAGTCGTACATGCAATGGTTGGTCAGCATCACCTTCAGCAGCGAGATGCAGCGGCCGTCGTCGGCAAACGAGTGGCAGATGCCTACGCCGCCCACGGTGTTGCCCACCATCCCCTGCTTGCCGCTGCGCACGGTGCCGCTCGACGAGCATGAAACATCGTACTTGGCCGATTCCGCCAGGATGCGCAGTTTCTCCAATGTCTTCTCCGCCAGCATACGGGTGTTGTTTTTGCTATTTTTTTGATTGTAAAGGTTGTTTGGTTTTTTTCCTTCGGAGGGGAAGGCAGGCGCAAAGGTACACTTTTTCGGGTTATAAATGCTGCGCTAACTTGGTGTTTTTTCCCTATTTTTGCACCCTCAATATGAAAATATGCGTTGATGAATATTATTTTCTACACGATGCACAACGTAAGGGGAATTCGGAAAACCAAGCTTCTGTCCGTTCTGATAGGAATGGTCGGGTGTTTGCTTTTATTATTTTTGCTTATCGGACAGGCTACGGCACAGGAACTGAAGGGTAGAGTGTTCACAACGGACGTGAATGGCGACACCGTGGCGGTCTATATGGCGCGAGTGCAGTGGCTTCACACGTTTGTGGGTACCTACACGAACATGCGTGGCAACTATAAACTCCCGTTTGCAAATACCGACACGCTAATCGTTAGTTACGCGCTATATCCCTCTGATACGCTGATTGTGAAGAAAGACGAACGGCAGCGCAATATCTACATTCAAAGAGCACAGGATTTGCAGGAAGTCGTAGTCTCCAAAAAACGAAAACAGAGATATACGCGCAAAGGGAATCCGGCCGTGGAACTGGTGGAAAAGGTGATTGCACACAAAAATGAAAACCGTATTGAATCAGCTGACGCTTATAAGTCGAAAATTTACAAGAAGATGGTGATGTCTTACGGAAGATTCAATATGGATTTTCAGAAGAACGGTTTATACCGCCAACTTTCTTTTCTGGAGAAATACGTAGATACTGTCCAAGCGGACACCATGCCGGTGCTGACCTTTTCTCTTCGGGAATCCCTGACAGACCGTTACTACCAGAAATCACCGCGAAAAAAATTGAACTATTTGTATGCCAGCCGAATACAAGGGTTTGGCGAGTCCTTGGAAGATGAAGGCCTGGGTACCAACTTGGACGCTATGTTCACGGAAGTGAATATTTTTGACAATGACATTGAGTTGATGCTCAATAAGTTCGTGAGTCCATTGTCATCTACCATAGCCACGACCTATTACCACTATTTCATCACAGACACGGTTGAGGTGGACAGCATCTCCTGCATCGAGCTCACGTTCTCACCTGTGAACAGCCAGAGCTTCGGTTTTACCGGGCGCCTGTACATTGTGAATGACAGTACATACGCCCTGAAGAGATATGCCATCAATGTGCCTATCGATATCAACATGAATTTTGTCCGGCAATTGGTTGTTGAACAGGATTTCATGAAAATTGACAGCGTTTTATGGGCTCCGAAGACATCGCAGACTTTTGCCTCGTTTTCCCTGATCAAACGGAAGAAGATGAAACAGATATATGTCCGCCAGAACACGCTGTGGTATCAATATGAGATGGGAGCTGCTATTCCGGACTCTTTGTCGGCGGCAGGTCAAGAGACAGAGGCTGCTGATGTGCGCTATCGACAATGGCAATGGAATCGAATGCGGCCGGAACCCTTGACCGCCCAGGAGTCGGTGTTGGACAGCATTTCGGCCGAGTTGTACCGTCTGCCGGCGTTCAAGGTGTTGAAAAAGACAGCGGAGATTGTCACCACAGGCTATATCGCCACGACCAAGGAACGAAAAAGCAGTCTCTTTGACATCGGGCCGGTGTACAATATGATTAGCCACAACTCCATCGAGGGACTCAGGTTCCGGTTGGGAGGAATGACCACAGCCAAAATGAACGACCGTTGGTTCTTGACAGAATATTTCGCTTTCGGCTGCAAGGATTTGCGCATTAAGTACAGTGCCACGTTGATTCACAGTTTCGTGAAGAAAGAGCGCCATTTCAATGAGTTTCCGCGTAATGCATTGTATCTCAGCACCAGTTATGATTTGGAGATGCTGGGACAGAGCTTTACATACATGGATCGGGATAATTTGCTGATGTCTTATACTGTGGATACGCTGGCTTCGGCGGCGCAGTACGTCCGTCGCGGCAAGTTGCGTTACGTGCGCGAGTGGCCGTGTCGCGTGAGCGTGGACACATGGCTGCAATATGAGCATTGCGAGGCTGCCGGCGCTCTGAACTACTTCCGAATCAATGCGGACGGGACAACCACTCGCCTGCTGGATTACCAAAATTGGGAATGGGGGGTGACGCTCCGCTGGGCTCCCGGGGAACGTATATACAACAATCAGTCGGGAAAAGACAACCTTCTCAAGCTATCCAAAAACGCACCGGTGCTCCAACTCACGCACACCACCGGGTTTCTGGATGGCCGTACTTGGTACAATCGCACGGAATTGTCGGTGAAGAAGCGGTTCTGGCTTTCCGCTTTCGGGCATATTGATGCCGAACTTCAGGGAGGTATGGTATGGAACAGGGTGCCGTTCACGAAGCTGTTTTCACCGCCAAGCAACCGGTCGATGTTCCTCACGCCCAATACCTTCTGCTTGATGCAGCCGATGGAGTTTATTATGGACAAATATGTGGCCTTGTATGCCACTTACCACTTGAAGGGGTGGATTTTCAACCGCATACCCCTCTGGAACCGGCTGAAACTGCGCGAAGTGATCTCGTTTAACGGCGTTTACGGCGGGCTTTCATCCAAGAATATTCCCAATGTGAGCACTACGGATTTGTATGTACTGCCTGATGGCTGTGCACCGATAGGGAAGGTGCCATATATGGAAATCACCGCAGGTATTGAAAACATTCTTGGGGTGTTGCGGATCGATTATGTGCGCCGCCTAACATACGCGAAAGATTTGAAAGGGTGGGGGAAGAACGGCATCCGCATTTCGCTGAATATTACGTTTTAGATTCAACGTAGGGGTACCGATGGACAAAGAAAAATATCTTATTTTTGCCTCAAAAATCTCCGAATATGGACATAGCCATTTTTTCTATTGTTTCTGAACTGCATGATTCGAAAGCGGTGGAGACCGTCACACAAGAGACACTCTCCTCTCTTTCGGTGGATTACACTTTTTATGGAAATGATTTCCAGACCTATGGTTTACATGACATAGACATCATTATGGTCTGTACAGGTGGCACGGAGGGTGTTTTCAAACGCTTGCTGCCCATGTTGCGCAAGAAATCGCAGAAGCCCTTTTATCTTCTGGCTTCCAATAAGAGCAACGCCTTGCCTGCCTCGATGGAGATACTTTCCTATCTCCAGACGAATGGCCTGCAAGGGGAAATCCTGCATGGTCAACCTCATTATATTTCCTCGCGAGTCAAGCAGCTGGTGCAGGTGTCGAAGGCTATGCAGCGTATCCGCCAGACTCGTCTTGCGGTCATCGGGCAGCCTTCCGATTGGCTCATTGCCAGCCACGCCGATTATGCACTGGTGCGCGAGAAACTGGGGGTAACGCTGCTGGATATCCCCATGTCGGAATTGATTGCGTTGGTGAATGCCTCGCCGATGGAAGAACCATCGTTAACCGCTGATAATCCATCCGTTCAGGAAGCCTTGCCGGGTGCTCAGCGCATATATACCGCCCTGAAAACGTTAGTGGAAAAATACCAGTTGGACGGTTTTACGCTCCGTTGCTTCGATTTGCTGGATGCTGTACACAACACGGGTTGTCTGGCTTTGGCCAAGCTCAACGCGGAAGGTTATGTGGCGGGTTGCGAGGGCGATGTGCCGACCCTACTCACCATGATGGTAGCCCGCGCTTTATTTGGTTGCTCGGGCTTCCAAGCCAACCCCGCTTCTGTGAATGTGGAGACCGGCGAAATCCTCTTTGCCCATTGCACAATTCCGCTGAACATGGTGCAACGATACGAGCTCGACACACACTATGAATCCGGCATCGGGGTGGGAATCCGTGGCTACATGCAGGAAGGTCCCGTCACCGTGTTCAAGCTGTCGGGCGACCTCTCCCGCAGTTTCGTGGCCGAAGGCAAGCTGATTCGCAACCAAAGCGAGCCCGACCTTTGCCGCACCCAGCAGGTGATACGCCTTGCCGATGCCGCCGATGCACAGTATTTTCTACAGAATCCCATTGGCAATCATCATGTGGTAATTCCCGGTCACGTGAAGGATGTGATAGGGGTGTGGTGGAATAATCTAAATTAATCTGAAGAATAGAGTCCATTATAGCCAATCGTTATTTGATAAATGAAGAAAGTAAACCATTTCAGAGAAAGATTCAGGAATTTCCGTGCGTGGCGTGAGCAGCCGCGCCAGGTGGCTCCAATGTCTCAGGAAGAGCACGAGTGCCTGAACTGTCACGACCATTATATCGGCAGATTCTGTCCTCGCTGCGGGCAGGCGGCTACGACCGGTCGATTCTCGATGAAGGTGGCGGCGGAGAACTTTGCGGATGCTTACGGGATGGGCGACCGCGGTATGTTCCGTACCATGCTCAACCTAATCCTGCGTCCCGGTTATATGATACTCGATTATCTCCGAGGCATGAGGGTTTCCTATTTTGGTCCCTTCAAGATGTTCTTCTTGCTCTTCGCCATCTCCACCTTTGTGACCCACGGGTTGAATGTCAAAGGACAGCGTTTTGATAAAGATTCACAATCTGTAACCACCACGCAGCAATTGGATGAGAAATTGGCGGCTGAAAAATCTGTCTTTGAGGAGACGGATGGTATTAATGCTAAGGACAATGAGCATACGGTTTCCGAGCGTGCCAAAGTTATATTTGATAAGATTCTCAGTGGCATAGAATACTTCGAAAAACGTTTCCCCAGCATCAATATGTTGTTTTTGCTGATGTTTGTGTCGGGATTTCTCTATCTTTTCTTCCGGCATTGCCCGAAGATTCCGGATTTACGCTATCCAGAGTTCTTCATGGCGCTAGTCTATACCGACAATATGTACACCATCTATAGCATCGTGTTTGATTTTTTCTGTCTCACAAAGCTTTCCTCACTGGCCATTTTCCTCACCTTGATTCCGCTCAAACAGATGAGTGGCTATAGTTGGCTGCGCACCACCTTGAAGGCCGTTGCCGCTTTCTTGATTATGTTTGCACTACTGTTTTTGCTCGTCTTTTTGGTGGTGTTTGGATTGTATATGACTTAAAAACAGGGTTGGTGAGGTAGGCAAGTCGTTTTGATGACTTGAATTTTTATCTGTCTGTTGGTTGGATTTTCAATTGTCAGTTTAAGAAATATGGATACATACCGTTTTAGAAAACAGATACATAAGCTGCCCGGCAAGGTGATTAGTTACGTACCGTTGCCCGAACCGCAGGTTGTGGAAGGCCACGGCGCCCGGACGCAGATTGGAGAAATATGCCGGGAATGCGGCTATAAACAGGTGCTATTGGTGACAGACCAGACGCTCCAAAAACTCGGCTATGAGCAAAAAATCGTGCAATCGCTGGAAAAAGCCGGGGTGGGCTGCACCCTCTTTGCGGACATTAATTCCGAGCCGACCATCGATCTCATCACTGCGGGACGTGAGGCGGCCATGAAGTGTGAGGCTGAGTGTGTGATAGCTCTTGGCGGAGGCTCCGTGATGGATACCTGCAAGATGATAGCGGCGGGTGCTAAACTGCCACGCCTCAAAACAAAATCCCTGCTGCTCAAGTTTCTGGTGGTGCGGAGCAAGACCTTGCCCATGATTACGGTGCCCTCCACGGCGGGCACGGGCGCTGAGGTGACCGTGGGCGCTGTTGTAACGAACGCGCGCGGCGCGAAGGGCTCCACCGTGATTGTCGGTTTGGACGTGACGCACGTGATCCTCGACAGTGAACTCACTATCCACGCGCCGCAGCTGGTGACCGCCGCCTGCGGTATGGACGCCCTCAGCCACGTGGTGGAAGGCACGCTGAGCGATGTGGCGGTTTATGTAGAGGATGCCTACCATTCGCTGGAAGGCGTGCGGCTGATTCTGCAACACCTCCCTGTGGTGATGCGCGAGCCGGAGAACATCGAATCTCGCTTGGCGATGTGCCGTGCCGCGATGTACGGCGGCAATGCCATCAACACGCAGTTGGCCGGCTACATACACGCCTTTGCCCACAGCATTGGAGCCAAATATCACATCCCTCACGGCCAGGCTATCACGCTGATGATGCTGCCCGTGTTGGAGTATCAAAAGGAGGTTTGTCTGGAAAAATATGCGATTATGGCCCGTTATTGCCATCTTGTAGAGGAATCAGCTTCCGACAACGAGGCCGCAGACCAGTTCCTCCAAGCCATTCGGGAACTGATTGTGACCTGTGGATTGGACAAGCTGGAATTGCCCGTGCAGCCCGACGACTATGAAGAACTCACCCGTATGGTCGCCGCCGACTCCATCAACTACTCCGCCCCGATGACGTTCAGCAATGAGGATATCGTGAAGGTGCTGGAGATGGTGAGGGGTGATTTGCACGAATAAAATGCAAGATATGGAAAATATTGAAAACTATGTCATATACCGAAAAAGAAATTGAACAAATCGTCGCCACCCAGCGGAAGTTCTTCCGCACGGGCGCGACACTGCCCATCAAATGGAGAATTGAGCAGCTCAAGAAGCTGAAGGCGGCGGTCATCGCGCACGCCACCGAGTTTGAGGACGCATTAACCGCAGACCTTGGCCGGAGCCGCGCGGAGGCTTTTCTCTGCGATGTGGGACCCATCATCGTGGAAGTCAATGAGATGATTCGTGGATTGCGCCGCTGGGCGCGGCCCGAGACGCACTTCAGCGGACTGATGTGCTTCCCGAGCATCATCACCAAAGTCTATAAGATGCCATACGGCGTGTCATTGGTCATCAGCCCGTTCAATTTCCCGATTCTGCTCACCATCGGCGTGGTGGCGGCGGCGATGTGCGGTGGTAATACGGTGGTCATCAAGACCAGCAGCAAGTCGGAGGCTTGCACCGCCGTGATGAAACGCTTCTTCGCCGAGCTCTTCCCGCCCGAGTATGTCACCCTCATCGACGGTGATCACGACGTGGCGGATATGTGCCTTGCGCAGCGGTTCGACAAGATCTTCTACACCGGCTCGCCCTCCGTGGGCAAGCACGTGATGGCGGAGGCGGCCAAGAACCTCACGCCCGTGGCATTGGAATTGGGCGGCGAGACTGGAAACTGGTGCGTGGTGCGCAAGGATGCCGACCTGAAGGATGCAGCCCGCAAAATCGCCTTCTTCAAATTGCTCAACGCCGGACAGATTTGCATCAATATCAACCAGATAGCCGTGGCGAAAGAGGTAGCAGAACCGTTTCTGGAAGAGCTGAAAAATGCTTTCACGAAACAAATCGGCGAAAATCCGATTACGAACGAAGAATATCCCAAACTCATCACGGAGGCCGCTTACGACAAGTGTGCAAAATTGGCTGACGAGTATCGCGACCGTATCATCTATGGCGGTGTTGGCGACAGAGAGAGTTGCAAGTATTCTCCCACAATCATCTATCCTGTGAACCCGGACGAGCATATCGTTATGCACGAACTGTTCTGCCCGCTGCTGCCCGTGGTGACCTTTGCAGATGCTGAGGTCGATGCGATGATGGAAACCATCGCCGAGCGTGAGCATCCGTTGGCAATGTATCTGTTTACCAAGGATATGAAATGGGCGAACCGCACGATGCAGACGCAGCAATACGGCGGCGGTTGCATCAACGAGGTGTGCATCCACCTGATGGTCAAGGGCGTGCCTTTCAACGGCACGGGCCATTCCGGCATGGGCGCCTATCACGGCGTGTGGGGCTTCCGCGAGTTTACGCACCCGCAGACTGTCCTCAAAGGCCGCACCCGCTTCAATCTCACTTTGCGCGAGCACCCTTACACGGGCAAGGCTGGTGAATGGAAGATGAAACTGCTGAAGTGGTTTGAGCGTTAATTTTGCTATCTTTGCATCCCTTCTTGGAGGTGCTCCAACGTATCGTATTTGAAAAGAACAGGATGAAAGTTGTTTTTCTGCTAACCGCGCACGCCGCTGATGATGACAGAGTATGGTATCATCAGGCTCAGAGTCTGCTGCATCACAACTGTGAGGTGGCGATCATTGCCCCGCGCGCAGGAAATCTTTCAACTCAGTCAGTGCAAGTCTATAGCCCGGAAAGCATGTCGCGTTGGCAACTGATGCGTTACCTGGCGGATTTGTTGGTCGCGCACCGCCCGGATGTGGTGATTGGCGACACCCCCATGGCCCTGCGCGGTGCATTGATATACAAACAGAAATCGCATTCTTCCTGCCGTATTTTGTACGATGTAACGGAATGGTATCCTTCCAAGAAGAATGTGCGAAATCTGGGACCAATCAGCAGTCTCTTCAAAAGAATCATCCTTCATCTGTTCAACATCTATGTGAATTTTCATACGGATGGATTTGTTTTTGGGGAGAAATATAAATCGCTGCCGTTCAGAAGGATGTTCCCGCGAAAACCGTATGTGTATGTCTCATATTATCCGGAATTGAATTATATACCCTCCTCACAGCCCAGAAATCTGCAACATGAGGTTCGTCTCTTCTACAGCGGACCGCCGACGGAAGAAAAGGGCTTTCCGCACGTGCTCGCTTCGGCGGCCAAGGTGGCCCATAGGCATCTAGATTGGAAGGTGAACCTGCAAGTGCTCACAGCTGAGCAGCCGCACCTCCCTGCTGATTTGCCCGCGAATCTTTCGCTGGACATCTCGCCGTATCTGCCTTTTGAACAGTTTTGCCAGACACTGTCTGAACAAGATATTTTTCTGGATTTGAGAAGTACAGACAGAGAAAACAGGAAATGCCTGCCTATCAAACTTTTCTACTATATGGCGGCCGGAAGGCCTGTTGTCTATTCCAATCTGGATGCTATTGAAGACGGATGCCCTGAATTTTCGCAGATAGGATTTCTTGTAAATCCCCAGCATGAGGACAGGGTGGCAGACATTGTCGAGCAATATGTTATGAACCCTGAAATGTACCATCAGCATTGCGAGACAGCACGTCAGCTTGCCGAGCAAAAATACCAATGGAAGGCAATAGAAGCCGACTTCGTCCGTTTTATCCTGCGTCATGAGTAGCCTGAATCTGAAAACCAATATTGTGGCCACAATCTTCAGCAAGACCTTGATTCTCCTGCTGAATTTTGCTGTTGTGGTCCTCACCACCCGACTGTGGGGAGCCGATGGCCGTGGCGCGGTGGCGTTGTTTGTAGCCGATTTGGGACTGATTTCCATTTTTGCCAATGTCTTTACGGGCAGCAGCGTCTCCTACTTCTTTTCCAAATTAGGCACCTCCAAACTCTCCACTGCAGCATATCTCTGGTCGTTTCTGGTCTCTGCCGCCGGAGCGCTGGTTTTGCTATGCTTCGGACGCACCGTAGTCGTGCCGTTTGTCTTCTTTGCCTCTGTGCTCATGGGCATCATCGCGTTTCACAACTCTCTGTTTGTGGGTGGTCAGAAGATTGGACATTACAACCTGATGACGGTGTTGCAGCCCGCGTCGCTGCTGCTTTTCATGTTGCTGTTTCATCTCATCTTCCCGCAGCAGGGTTACTATTGCTATTTTTATGGGCAAATTGTTTCGCTGTGCGTAATGCTGCTGGTGTGCCGGATGCTAAGACGCAAGATGGGCGTTCGCTTGCAGTGGGACTATGACCGGGATTGTAACCGCCAAATGCTTGCATTCGGATGGAAAACCGAACTGAGCAGCCTGCTCCAGTTCTTTAACTACCGATTGACCTATTACGTGCTGGACTTTTTCATCGGCAGAGGTTCCGTGGGTGTGTTCTCCATCGGTGTCACTATTGCGGAGGCCATCTGGATTGTGAGCCGTAGTATTTCAACTGTGCAGTTTTCCAATGTGCTCAAACAGGGAGATACAAAACAATCTCGGGATGAAACCATGTCGCTGGCCTTGGCGAGCCTGTTGGTTTCCGCTGTATGCGTGGGAGTTATCCTGCTGTTGCCGAAAGCGCTGTTCTCTTTTATCTTCGGTCCGGAGTTCGATGGCGTGAAGCAAGTGGTGCTGTTGCTTGCCCCCGGCATTTTGGCCATTGCTTTCTCCAATGTGATAGGTCACTATTTCTCTGCCGTCCGCCAACTCAATATTCTCATCATCAAGTCGGCGATAGGCCTTCTGTTTACGCTGGCATTGGCGTTCTGGCTGGTTCCGAAATGGCAGGTTGATGGTGCCTGTGTGGTCAATACGGTCTCCTACGTGGTTTCCTCGCTCGTGTTGCTGATCTATTATTTCCGCAGATTACGATTAAAATGATGGATAGCAGAACCGCGGAACACTGTACAATAAAAGCGATTTTACAATCACGGCGGTCGTAGTACAACCTTATCAGATGGTCTCCTTCCGGTACATCCACGGAAATCATAGCCCTATTCAACTGCTTGATTGGGAGGGGAACACCATTGTCTATAGTACCTTTCCATCCTGGGTACCATACTTGGGCAAGCACCAAGGGACGTGTTTCAGCCGTTACAGTATGCAGCACCGCCTCCCCGGGTTTGAATGTCCTGAACTCCACGGTAGCATCGGTTTCATAATGCGCTTTCCTGTTCGCATCCGAAGAATATGCGGTATCCACAGACAATCTCAAAGGGACTTCAGAATGCACAATTTCCGAAGGGAAGAAAACCGCTTGTGGCAAGTACAGCAATTCATCCTTTTCCAAATAGGGTTGCAGCATTTCCTCATGATTCTTCAACTTGAAAGGATCCCGGCTTGCCCATTCGATTTTCTTTTCGAAACATCCAAGATTTTGATACATGGTGCCATAATCCCGTTCATGTTTTATTCTTTCGGAGGATGTGACCTCATGAGATGGCGGGAAAGCATGGGGCGCGGTTGCCAGAATCTTGGCAAAGCGTGCATTAGTGAGGTCTTTCTGATATCCGGTGTAAGGCAGGCATAGCCATGTCATGGCGACTAGGTCCACAATCAATCCGATGGTCAGGACGGTTTGGGCACGCTGCTTGTTCCGCCTCAACAGGAGTCCCACAACAAGAATCAATATCACATAAAACAAGGATTGCAATCCCCAGAAAAAGCTGTTCTGGCAATCTTGCAAATGATGGAAATCCACTTTGGCTAAATGGCAAACCATTACCACAAGATACATGACACCAAGGAATATCAGAAATGCCATGAAAAACATTTTATACCGGTTGAAATTCAAATACACCACCTCACATCCTTTTGTTGCCACCACCAAAATGGAGACCACTACAAAGCATCTGAAGATGGTCTGAATCCTTAACATGTTGATAAAAGGCATGTGGTATGCCAATTTGTAAAGCGGTAATTGTTTCCCAAAAGACAAAAGCAAACACAAAGTGCCCCAGAATAGAAAAATCCACACATTGGTGTTTTTCCGCTGAAACAATCCTATGATTAAAAAGAACAGGGTGAATAGTCCGACGAATATCGATCTCATTGAGATGTCCAGAGCCATCCATTCGCGACTGAAACTGGCCATCCATGGGAAGAACAGGGTTAGCAAAGCCTTGGGGATAAAAGCTGCCGCAGTAGCCTTTTCGAAGGTCAAACCATCGCCTCTGGTAACATATTGTGTCGTCTCTATGTATGAAATCAAAGAGGGTAAGGAAAATAGCACCAATGCGATACCGGAAACCGCCAAAAACAGAAATGCCCGTTTTAATCTTACGAGGTCTTTTTTGATGAACATCCTGATCAGATGCGTAAGAGCAAATACAATGAAGAAGTAAAACAGGATGAAGCAGAACCCTGAGTATCCCCCGGTAAACATCAGGGACAAGGCCAAAGCAAAGCACAAGGCGTTTTTGAGTGTGGGTGTCTCGAAAATCCTGATCATGTAATTCAAAGCCCACGGAAGCCATGCCAAGGCTATAATCCAGGAATAATGCTGGGCATTGCCTGTAAATGGTCCGGACATCATGTAACAGCAGGCTATTATGAAGCAGACAACCTGTTGTTTGGAAAAGCACTGGGCCAATTTATAAAAGCCCCATCCGGCCATGAAGATATGGAAAATGAACTCCACGCCCCAAAAATAGGGGTTGTAGTGTCCCAGTAATGCCATTAACCAGAAGGGGAGATAGAAAATGGAGGATTGTGGATCAGCGTGGGCGGGAAGTCCCATTGAGCGGTAGGGACACCACAAAGGCCATACTCCGTTTTCAATGGAATTCATCATAAACCAGCGAGTAGGGAAAAACTCACTGGCAAAATCATAGACTGGTGCAAAGATCAAAGTCCAAAAATAGGCCAAAAAGCTGATCGCCAGCAGATATAAAACGTACTTGTTTTGATTGAAAAAGCTTCTCATCCTATTATTTGTTGTTTGCCAAATACACTACGACCACACCTTCGCCGTGCAACTCGATGGTGAAATTGTCCTTTAAAGCCTCATTCAAGCTGCCTTCCCAGAAGTGCATGAAGCATCGCTTTTGCACCGGATACTTGAGATTGTGGAAAGTCAGTGGGAGACGCTCGTCTTTGCAGAACACCGAAATTTGCTGTCCGGGGAACGAGGGCAGGGTGGTGGTCTGCCGGAGCACGATAAAGGTGCCGTGGTCGGTCACCATCCTCAGGTGCAAGTGCTCGCTGTAGGTGGCCATGATGCTGAGATTGGCGATGAAATGGTCGTCGCGAAGCCCGTTGCATCCCAATAGCACAATGTGGTCCAATTGGTGCGCCAGACAGTATTTCAGGGCTTTCTGAAGGTCGTTGTACTCTTCGCTCTTGTCAGGATAGAGGCAATGTTGCCATTTTTGCAGGTCCTCTTCCCGCATGGAATCAAAATCCCCGACAATGGCAGTCGGCTCAAAACCTGCCTCAACCAGCTTGCTTACTGCCCCGTCGCAGCAGATGATCTGTTCAGCTTGCTGCAATAACTCAAGGGCGTGCCTTTCTGTCGGGAGTGCCCCATTCGCCAATATCACCGTTCGGTATACCCCTTCAGTCGATAATTTCCACATCTCTCAACTCTTAACTCTCAACTCTAAACTCTTCATCACATCCATTTCACCAGATTGAAATCCATGTCGTGCGGCAGCAGCGGGTTGCTCGGAATGATGCGGATAGCGCAGTTCCACAGGCCAACACTCTTGGCATCCATGTCGAACTGGTAGGTCAGCGTGTCGCCTTCCTCTTTGACGGGCACGAGCGGGCATTTGGCATGCAAAACGGTGCGATGTTGTTCGTTTTGTTCGGTGAAAAGCATTTCCACTTTCAGATTGTCGGCGGAAAGAGAGCCTTTCTTGATGGTAAGTGTCAGCGAGAGATTCTCGCCCACATAGAAGGTGTTGTTGATCCGGTTCTGGTAGTTCAGTGCCACGCATTTGAGCATGCTCCAGTTGGCCAGCACTTTTTCCTTCCAGCGCAGCAGCGTGCGCACAGGCATCATGTCGTCGGCCACCAATTGCGCATGGCGGTTCTCCAGTTTGTGGTAGAATTTGTCGTAGTAGTCATCCAACTGCCGTTTCATGGTGAAATGCGGGGATATCTTGGCAAAGCATTCCTTCATCATGGTCACCCATTCGTTGGGAATGCCGTGGTTGTCGCGTACATAGAATGCCGGCGCGATTTCCTCTTCGATGGTGGAGTAAAGCGTGGCAGCGTCCAGTTCATCCTGCAGGCGGTTGTCCTGATAGGTGATCTGTTCCTTGATAGCCCAGCCCGCGCCGGGTACATAGCCCTCTGCCCACCAGCCGTCCAGGACACTGAAGTTGAGCACGCCGTTCATCACGGCTTTCTCGCCGGAGGTGCCGGAGGCTTCCAGCGGGCGTGTCGGAGTGTTTAGCCAGACGTCGCAGCCGGAGACCAGTTTCTTGGCCAGGATCATATCGTAATTCTCCACAAATATGATCTTGCCTACAAACTCCGGTTTGCGTGCCAGCTCGATGATGCGCGTGATGAGGTCTTGG
>Ga0265298_10001031_pt1 | contig 41249 bp, 37 predicted proteins | sample AusTroGonzalo_MG_3_FD_193486 | JGI IMG/M metagenome (GOLD analysis project Ga0265298, IMG submission 193486) | Bovine rumen microbial communities from tropical cattle in Woodstock, Queensland, Australia - Gonzalo_01 | ecosystem: Host-associated > Mammals > Digestive system > Stomach > Rumen ... | reverse complement strand
TTGGGTTTCAGCTCCTCAACAGATTTGTGTATTTCAATTCCTGTCTCCCAAGGGGTAAAAGTCTGATAATCCAACCCCATGACTTTACAATCTGGAAATAGAGGCTTGTAATGCTCGCTTTCCGATGCGCTTCCGTCTTTTCCGTGAATGTATAATATTGCGTCCATATTTAATCGTGATAATCGCTGGCTTTCCATTCGAATCTTGTCTTTTCTGGAACAAGGTAATTGCCAATCTTGTAGTCGATATTTGCTTTGTGGGCTTGACTAAGCTGGTAGCATCGTGGGACACGGAACATTTTTCCGTCCTTGATGAAATGGGCACCTGTCTGGTGAAAGCGAAAAGGAACGTCTTTTGAAACGCATTGCTTCCTGATGTCAAGTATCCAGTCGTAATTGCAGGGCCTTGCATTCACTCCCGACTCTCCGCCAACTGACACTTCCTCAATCGTTTCATCCAGATACGGGGTGAGGTCAACGGCGGTGAGAATGGGTGAAACGATGATGCTCTTATGCTTGATGGGAAGGGACAGAAAAATGGGCAAACGATAGCTGGCCATTTCCTGGTTTTCCACCGTGCATCCCACAATGACATTGTCATAGCCCTCGCCCCAGTCGTCGGGCACACATTCCATGAAGCGGTCGATGCGTTTGGTGAAGAAAAAGAACCAGAGGTCGCTCCGTTGTTTCATCATCCTCCAGCATTCAGGTCGCCACTCGTCCGCGTCTTTCAGGAGGAAATCGGAGGTGAAACAAGTGAAGACAATCTTGCCGCTCTCAATCTTCCATGACTTGTCGCGTTTCCTCTTCATCGGCAGGTTGAAATTGCCCGTCTTGCGGCACTCATTGCTCGAAATCTCGCTGCCGTACATCTCATCCTGACGGTAAACGTAGCAGTATTTGCACCCAGGGCTGATTTTGGTGCAACCGTGCCACGGATTCCAGTCGGCGTATATTTCCCAGTGTTCGGACATTCCTTAGTGCTTACGGGTTTGTAATAGCATTTCACAAATCGGGTCACGATAAGCGCCGCATATAGCTTCAAGGTGCAAAATTACAAAAAAGCCGTTTCCCGATTGTTTATTGACACTTTATGCATTTGTTTTGATAACGGACACAAAAATACCACACACCCCAATGCCTATGGGGAATGATTCAGAGTTTCTGGGATGTATTTACGGATTTCAAAATCACAAACCTGCAGAAATACTCTCCAACAGTTTTTTCCATTCCCTTGCCTTTTTCGTTTGTTCAGCCGTCTCCAGCATCCTCCAAACAGGTTCGTAGATGTGTTGGTTCGTTTCGGATGCCGGCAGGGTCTTCGTATGATGGCAGTGGGGGCATCGGGAAGGGAAGGGGTGTTGCACTCTGTAGTGTCCAATGTCGCGTGCTTTGAAAACGGTGCCACATTCCATGCATCTGTATTCTATCAGTCCATGGTCTACGGTAGTGCCTGTTTGAAGCCAATCTTGTTCCATGTCCCAAAAGAATGTCCTCAACTCATCCATTTCCCAGATTTTTTCATACAGGCTGATGTCTCCGTTTTCAGGACGGGTTTTCGTGCCGTGACATTTTGGACATTTCGCTGGTTCGAGGTAGGTGTGTTCCTCGCCATCAGTTCCTTCCATTTGGAATTCCTTTGCATCGTTTTCTATGGCGAAAGTTTCTCCACATTCGGAGCAGACAAACTTGATAGCGTCTGGCTTGGGTTCCTTTGACTTCCTTTTCTTCTTGAAAAGCTCATCGATTTCCTCATAAATCAATATGGGCAACATAAAGATAAGCATCCAAATAAAACCTATGCCGAGGCCGACATTTTCAAAGAATTTTGCGGTTTTGGATTTCTTTTTCTGTTCCATAGTGTTGCGTTTTACTTTCGCTGCAAAACTACACCAATGGAAAACGCGCTTGGGGAATGTAGTAAAGATATAGTGGATTATAGTGAATCCAACAAAGATTTTGTAAACTTCACCTTTTGTCTCCTTCTTAGAAAATGTCAGGGAAAATTGACCAAAGAATACTATTTATCTAACAATATACGCTATTTGGTTAATGCCGACAACTTGCCGTTCCAATATCAATTTTAGTATTCTTTCTCCATGTCCTATAGGCTCTTCTGTAATAGGATCAAACTGTATTGGATCCAAAGGAATGCTATCTGATATTACTTCTTTTTTTAAGTTGATACAGTCACTGATTAGGAATTTATGCAAAGGTTCTGGTATAGTATAATCTTGTTTTACCAAGCCAAAGAATGTATAGCCTTTCTCTACGCATAGTGATATACTAAGACCATGAAGCCACTTGTATGACAACCCTCCAATAACCGAACCTATCAAAGTTCCTAACAATTGTGCAACAACAGGAATAGCCCAGTTTCCTATTGTACCAATAACTTTTCCAAAAAGATATCCTAAACCTTTGCCTAATTTAGCAAAAACAGCATCAGGGATTTTTGATACAGCAACTGCTCCAATACATGCCCAAGTAAGGACATAGCCGTTTTGGATTAATTGACTGGCAATAATGTTTCCTGGAAGATTGTTTTTATAGCCTTTGATAGTAGTGGCAATGGATGTGTAACACATCATGACCACGAAAGAAATCATTTCAGGTGTTATAGAACTAAAAAGTGCTTCCCTTGATGCGTAAGAAGTGATTGCCGAAGTTAAAGTACCAATAACAAAAGATGATGCAATATCATTTAAGCCACCTTCTAAATCAAATGAGCCTTCATTGATAAATCCTTTTTCAATAAGTTGTTGAATTATGTTGATAAGCTGAGGAGCAAGGTCAATTGCCAATGAAATACATGCACTAATATAGCCTGTTTTCAGCGATTTCTCCCATATTATTCTATTTGTAAGGACATCATCAAAACCAAGACCTAGTTTATCCATATCCAATTTGCCTTTTCTTGCTGCTCTTGCTATCTCTTCTGATTTTGTACGAGTTAACTTAATATCCCCAACTTTCCCGTCTGGACTATTCATTACATCAGTAATGAGGTCGTAAACTTTCTGAAGATTTTGGCGTCTTTCTGCATTGGTCTCTTTCTTGATAAGGTCTGCCAAGCCCTTTTTAACCGATGTCATTTTTGCCTTAGGGATTAACCTAACCTGATCTCCATACAAAAGTGTTTCTTCGCTAATTCCTTTATTATCCAAATCGTGTTCTTTCAAGAAATCATCAAATTTATAGCTCTCAGGGGTTATGCTTGGATCTCTCTTCATCTTACGACTAAGAGCCGCCCTATATTCTCCGCCAAAACTTCTTGCTTGTTGGGAAGCCGCACCTTTACCGCTTTTGTAATATTTCAAACTATAGGGGGTAGCGGTACCAGGAATAGCATTCCCATGAACATCCGTTTTGAAAATTACCACATCGACAGAACCTAATTCGGTACTACGCAATACATCGGCCCGGTAAAGAGATCCACTTGCTTTTGCTTTAAGGTTGAACATTCGAGTAAAATAATACTCCGCCATATCACCTTGAAGGTTTCCCAATCTCTTTGCGCTCCCATAAACATCACTATTGAGCGCATCTAGCATGTTTTGAATTTCCTTCTTAATATCAGAGCATAATTTGGCTGCTGAATCAGAACCAAACATAATGTCATTCTCTTTCAAGAACCAATTAAAACCGCTGTCAAACTCTTCATCTTGCATCTGCTTCACCAATTAACACAGGTAAATAATGTAGATAGAAATCTTTTATTAGAATTTTATATCTATTCTTTATTATGTCGTTTTGTCGACTGAAACCTATTTTTCGTACTACTTTCCTTAAAAAAGAACCTATTCCTACAAAAATCCGATGAAAAAGCCCTGGAATATCAACATACCTCTCAAAAGCCTCATAGTCAAATTGCTCTTTGACTGACTCACCTTCTGCGGAGGGCTTCCAAAGTACCATGGCACAACCTCTCATCCCTTTTTCACTTCGTTTTGTTGTTCGCAAATCAAAATCCGTTTCAATCCGTGCAGCATATTTTTCAAATTCTTCAATATCTGACTTGTAATAATGCATTTCGTCGACATAAATATGCGCTGTTTTACCTAACCAACAGAAATGTAACCCAAAATATGTTGAAACTTCTTTACACCAATCCATTTTATTTGGAAGCCCAATAACAATTTCATAGATGTTTTCAGAAATTTGGTTTTTATTATCTCGTATTTTAATTTCGTCATATCGGTTAACATGGATTTTTTTATTGAAATCGGCAGCATCTGAATTATTATCGCAAATGCTAACAATGCTTTTCAACATATCAGCATAATCAGCCCGCTCTTTGTCATACTGAATTATTATATCCTTCTTTAAGGTTTCTTTTTTTGATGGATTTAGATTATCTTCTAACATGGCATTTATTATTTGTTTATTGGCGATTTCACTGCTTGGAACTTAGAATGCCTTCCTTGCCGAGTCGGGATTGCTCCCCCAACTCGCTGCAAATATAGTCATTTTTCAGACCAATGCTCAGTTTGCCGGTGTTTTTCTTCGGTTTCATCTTTCCCTCAAGTTTTGGAGGCAAAGATAGGCAAGCCGCCCATGCTGGCGGAGATTATAGTAAACTTATAGTGGAAATAGGGTTTGGCCAAACGGCTTTTCCTGATTTCGGGAATTATTTTTCAATGTTTATGGCGGCGTTTTGGATTTTGTTGTAATTTTGCAGGCAGAAAAAGCCGTGGCAGTTCTGCGAACAAACAAGTCGGTTTAACTGCTTTTCGGTACATACAAAAGCATTCTGTACAAGCGATTGCGAAAGCAATAACGACTTTATTACAGGATGCTTTTTTTTCAGATTAATTCAATCTTATTGACACTGTATTGGACATGCCTGCCGTCGCTCTTAATGCCCATCACCAATTTTATGGTGAAATTGAGATGTTCATACTCAGTGGAATGAAAGGTGTAATACAATGTCGCCATATTGACATACTTGAATTCCTTTTGTTTTCCTGTGGGTTTTGGAAGTGTATAAATAGGTTTGCCTTCCATGGGGACTGCCTCTTTGATGATAGTCTCCAAGTGCTTTACTGCGTATGTCGATTGCCAGTTGAAAGCCGCACTATTACTGGCTTTTTTCTCACTTTCTCTCATTATGATGTAAACATCGGTCTGAAGAAACTCATTAAATACGGCTTTCTTCCCGTACTTGTTTTGTAGTTTTTCCATCAATTTGATGTACTCTGTCTTGATAATCATTCTTCTCTGTGCAGAGGCATGCTTGTCTGTTGGGATGCCAAAAACAAATTCAGGTGTTTCCATAACGATAATACTTATAGTTTTTCTACCGCAAAGAAAAACCATCTGTCAAGACTAAGCCGTTGATTAAACGTTTGTTGTCGACAGTAATCGTTTGTTGTCGTTTGCTGTCGGATATATGTTTGTTTTTCAAAACTTTGTTAGCTTGTCACCTAAATGCACAGATTCCCGGATAAAATTCCGCCATTTTCCTCCTGAACTCCGTATCCGCTGAGTGGGCATAGCTGCTGTCCTTTTCCTTTACCCATTCGGGGCCTTCGAAGAAACGGCGCATTTTCTTGTAGTCGCCACGGTCGCAAAGGTAGCGGATGAGGTAGATAAGCTCGTAGGACTTGCCGTTTCTTCCGTTCCAGACGATGGGCGGCAGGTCGCCTTCAGGCCTGTAATATCCCGTCAGGCGATAGGCGAAGAGGCTTTTCACGGCAGGGCTGTCTTCGATATAGCCCTTCTCGGCCACATAGTTGATGAACTCGGTGAAAAGCTCCGCGCCTTGGTCCTCGACGGAAAGTTTGATGTGCAGGTGCTCCGTGTCATCGGCGGCGCATTTGGAGTGGAAGAAGTCTTCAGGAAGGGAGAAAGAACCGCCAAGCAGTGCGGCCTCATAGTCTTTCCAAATCCGGTTCACCAAGTCCACGGCCAAGGGGTTGTCGAGAATCGGCTCTATCAGGTTGCGTTCCTTCAGGGTGAAATCGTCGTACCAATCCCAATAGTAATGGAGGTTGGTGGCCAAATCGGTTTCCAAGAAATGGCGGTAGTCGGCAAAATAGTTGTTCAGTGCTTCGTCGCTGTCGTCGTCGGCCAGCAGCACCTCGGCGGAAGGCTGGAAACGCTTCACGGCTTCCAACATTTTCTCGCCATCGGCACTCTCTTTCTTTTTGAGGAAGCTCACGACGTGGTCGAGATAATAAGCAAGGTCGTCATCCTTCATCTCGAAACCCGTGGATGAACAATCCATGCAATTGGAACACAATTTGGCCAAAGCCGTGGTGTCGCATTGGGTATGTTCGAGCAACGAAGAGAACCCCGCCTTGTCGTCGCGCTCGACACAATCAAGTAGTTGGGCCTTTTCGTTTGATGGGATTTGCAGGACGGAAAGAAACTCCATGACGGTAGTCTTGAGCAGTGTCCGCAGGATGTTGAAAATCACGTCAGGCATCATGAAGGGCGTTTCCTCATCCCCGTTGAGGATGGCAACCTTTTCCTCCACAAGGAAGCGGTTGTTGTGGACAAAGACAATGGCGTTGCAGAAAGGCCCCTCCACCTCTATCCAAAACCTCATTGTTTCCTTGATGTCTTCTTCGGTCTCATCGTCTTGGAAGATTTCCTCCAAGTCGCGGCTGAGTTCCTCAGGCAGAGGCAGGGCAATGGCCTGTTTCAGCCCCTCGATATAGAGCCTTTTCTTGCTTATTTCATCTATGCCGTTCATGGTTGTGTCTTCTATAATGTTTAATCCTCATTTCTTGAACTCGCGAACATCAAGATAAAGCTCCGCTAAGTCCATATTCTAATCGTGCCTTTGGTCGCGTTCATTTTAATATGGTCGCCGTTTTTCAGTATTTTCGTGGCTCCTTTCACGTTGACGATGGTGGGCAGGCCGTATTCCCTTGCCACGACTGCGCCGTGGGATAATGAGGAGCCAATCTCGGTAATCAAGCCGTTGACGATGGAATAATAGGGCGTCCAACCGATGTCCGTGAACCTGGCCACCATGATTTCCCCCTTCTGCAATTGATTCGCGTCCTCGGCAGAGTAAACGATACGAACGATTCCTTCACATTCTCCATTCGAGACGGGAACGCCCTTAATCACGCCGTCACTTGGCTCAACATCAAAGACTTCCGCTATGGGCTTGCCGATATAAATGTCGTCAAATGAAAGCTCTTCTTGAATGGCGTTGGCCTTTCGCCTCCTGATGGCAAGAGGAAGAAGATTCGCGTCGCCGTCAATCAGTTGACCGATTTCGTCGTGTGTCAAAAAATAAATCAAATCCGTATCCGAAAGCAGATGGCCGGCCACCAAAAGCTCAGCCAATCGGGCATATTGTATTTTGAACAAATCAATGATTTTAATTAATCGCGATTTCGTGTATTCACGGTCCACGACGGCTTGTCGGGCTTTTTTGGCAAATGATATGGATGCTGATTTTAGCAGCGGGTTCTTGATGAAAGCGAATTCTTTGCGATAGTCAAGCTGTTCTGCCTTTTGGACATGATCCGCCGTCGATTTGATGATGCACAGCAAATAGTTCATCAGCGGAATCTCGTCTTCTCTCCAAGGCTTGTTTCTCAGTTCCGCCTCTTTGATGCAGCGATGGCCGTGATGAGCTAGAAAATCTTGATATTTCACGTTGATTTCCGCATTGTTCTTGATGAATTCCAACAATTTGTCGGCACGGAAACCTACGGCTTTCGGCTCCAGCTTTTTAATCAACATGGCCATGTCCTGCAAGCGCGACAATATATCGGCACTTTCGATATTCGGGATGTTGGTCAGCAGGTGCGACAGGAAGGATTGATACTCTTTTTTGTCGGGAAATTCCTTGTCAAGCATCATATAAAGGGTGCTGGTCGTTCTGCCAGAATAAGCGGAAGAAGCATAATGGTAAATCAGGCTTTCATCCAAATAGGCGAGGTTGGCATCGATGCTTTTATACAATTCCCGATAGGAAGAGGTCGCTGCAAAGTGAACTTTGGTCAACAAGGCATCAAATTTCTTCATGGCGCGATGGCCCGAGTACACAAACTTCAAAAACTTGAAGGAATTGATGAAACGGACAAACGGATTGGCAAAGGGAATGGTTATGGGGGGATAATCGTGATACTCGCCCATGATGGACAGGTTCATCGACTGCGGATTGGCGATGCCGACCTTCGCGTACATGTTGTACAGCAAATTCATGTCAAAGAACAGATGTCCCGATATGGAGGAAATCAATCGCAACGGCTTTTCTTCGTGTGGCGATGCATAAACCCCTGCAATGGAAAGCATATAACGCATACCATAGTCGATGGCTTTCGCGGAGGTGGACAAGGTCAGCGGGGTGACGGCTCCCGGCATCATTTCACCGACATTCCTTTTGGTAAACAGATGCCCGCTGATGTCATCGTCCCTGTCAAATTCTTCAATGTCAATGATTTCTGTTGTGATAGGTCGCATTTGCAAAAGAAACAAATTCCCGTCTTTTATGGCCCATTCAATGTCTTTTTCTTCACCAAAAGCCGTCCGTATCTTCTTTCCAGTCTCATAAAGCAGTTTTACCTCACTTTCATTGAGTAAACCGTCACTGCAAGAACGATAATATTTGCGGGAAATCTCGTAGCGATGGGCGGTGACTTGCCCGGAAACCAAGTTTTCGCCTTGCCCCTCGACTGCTTCAATCAAGATGGCTGAGCCATTGTTCGGACTGGCAGTGAACATGACCCCTGCCTTGTCGCTGTCAACCATCTCCTGAACAACGATATTCATCGTTCCTTGGCTCAACTCAAAGTGCTGGGCATAATCCTTGACGCGATGGGAATCCAATGAGGCCAAGCATTTTCGGATGCTTTCCAACAGATGAAGACGGTCGACGAACAAGCAGGTTTCATATTGGCCGGCATTGGAAGCCGTCGATTGGTCTTCATTCGAGGCAGAAGACCGCACCGACACTTGCTTGACTTTTAACTCATCAAAAGCTTGATAAACAGCCTCTTCGTCAATTTGCTCAATTTCTGTGATTACAAAACCTTTTGGAACAATGAAACGATGTTTAACCAACAAATCCAAGCCTTTCGCTTTTCCACCTACCTTTGGATATAAATCCTCGGGCAATTCTCCTAATCGATATATTTTCATCTTTTGATATTCTCCAACTTTCTTTGATTAAACCAACGGTTTCTGTCGCCATTAAAGCCAATTTCGAAAATGCCGCGACAGACTTTCCCGTCAATGGTAAACTCCGCGATATTCTCGTGCAACACATACTGGCCATTTTGGAAATGGTAGGTCACCCCGGCCAACACCTTGGCTGCAACTTGGATGGTTTGCCCATTATCCAGTTTCACCTGGAACGACAGCTCTTGAGGCACATTCCCTTGATTGATTTGCTGCAAATCCAGATCTGCCTGCAACAAATAATGCAGTCCGGCTTCATCGCGATAATTGCCCACTTCCAACACACTCATGACAGGATAGGAAACCAAGGAATAATTGAATTGTTGAGCGGGGGAAACCGCCATCAGCCACAGGTGGTTGTTCATGTAATTCCAATCCCGTTTTCCGAAGGAATGGTCGCGCACACAAGGCAAATGGAAATCCATCGTCCTGCCGTTCAAGGTCAATTGTCCTTCCAGCACGCCTTCCTGTTCATAATGGCACTGTCCGCTGACATTTTGCAGTTGCTCAAAAAACGTTTTGCTCCATTTTTCGTTGGCAATCCCGACGGCCATTCTCTCTGGGGGCATATTGCTCGTAAAATCAATGGGTTTTTGGTTGGCAACAAAGGTCGCATGAAAGGTGATTTCATCGCTTTCGTTTAGTTTGCCTTGATAAGAAAGTACCCAATTCTCATCGGTTTTTTCAACCAAAAGGGGAGAACTGCCACTTGGGAAAATTTCCTGTTTTAACGAATGGATTTTGTTTTCCAAATAAACCGCAAACCATGTTTCGTCCGCATTAACTCTCTTGCCCAAACGTGCAAAGAAGGACATTTTCTCATCATGGGCGGAGAAATAATAGGAGTTGTTGATCAATGGGTCGTTTTCACCTTCGAGCGAAAAACGCTCAGCGTATTGATAATCAAAAGAGTTTTGCTTGATTCTTTTATCTAATGCCTTGCAGATTATTTTCTTTTTGAAACCGTAGAACATATTCAAGGTTGATCGTTGATGACTACTAAAACATTCTCGTTTTCCAATCTTACTTTCAGCCAGCGTTCGATGCGGTCGTGCTGCTCGGTGTCCATCGGCTCGTTGGTGGTGAGGAAAGCCACGATTTGCTCTGTCGGCTGGCCGTTGGTGGCGTTCACCGTCGAGCCGCGTGTCAGGCTGAGGTCGGTAATGTTGGGGTATTGCGCAAACAGCTCCTTGGAGATGGCGCTGACGGGAATTTCCTTGTTCTTGTAGTCGGAGAGCAGTGCCTCCAGTTTGGTGATGCTATCGTTCAAAAACTTGATTTGCTTGTCGTTATGCTCATAAATGCCTTTGATGATTTCCACTTCCGACAGCTCTTGCCGTATGCTGGTGGCGTCTTCGTGGAAGATGATTTGGCTACGCGTGATGCTGTATTCCTCCGCTTTCTTGTAGAGGCTTTCCTTGGCTTCGGGAGTCAGGGTTTCGCCAGCGAGAAACAGCTCCAGCATCGGCGACTTGCGCGAATAGGTGGCCTTGTAGTCGTAGATGAAGCACTTGCCGAGGTTCTTGTTTTCGTTCACCACCTTTTCAGCGTGGATTTTGAAGTTGTTCTCCTTGATGATGCTGATGGCCGTAATCACGCTGGGCACGATGACGAGGATGAGGATGATATAGACGGCAGCTTTGGGCAGGCGTTGCTTTTTTTCGGGCGAGGCTTCCACCACGGGGAAGCGGAAATACTTCACGGCGGTGAAGGTGGCCAAGGCGATGAAGATGCTATTGATGAGGAACAAGTAGAGCGCACCTCCAATGTAGTGCCAATTCCAAATGGAAATGCCGTAGCCCACGGTGCAGAGTGGCGGCATGAGTGCGGTGGCGATGGCCACGCCCGTGATGACGCTGCCCTTGTCCTTGCGCGAGGTCTCGATGATGCCGGCCAAGCCGCCGAAGAGGGCGATGAGCACGTCGTAGATGGTGGGGTTGGTGCGCGCCAACAGCTCGGAGGGGTTGGCCAGACTCAAGGGACTTAGGAAGAAAAACAGCGAGGACGCGATGATGCTGATGCCCACCATGACGCCAAAGTTCTTCAACGAGCTTTTTACCAAGTCGTTGTCCTCGGTGCCGAGACCCAAACCGAAGCCCAAGATAGGCCCCATGACGGGCGAGACCAACATGGCGCCAATGATGACGGGGATGGAATTGACATTGAGGCCGACTGAGGCGATGATGATGGCGCAGGCGAGGATGAACACGTTGGTGCCTTTGAAGGCGATGTTCTTGCGGATGTTGAGGCTGGCGTTCTCGTAATCGATTTCGTCCGAGATGTGGATGAGCGACTTGAGGTAGACGAGGATTTTCTTAATGGTGTATTTCATTGTGGTATTTTTCGAGTTGGTTTTGAGTAAATTTCGTGCAAAGAACTGCAAAATTCTTGAATTGTGCAAGGGTCATCGGCTAAAAAGGCTTTTCACGGCAATCAACATCGGGAAAATCTCAACACGACCCAAAAGCATGATGATCATGGCCGTCACTTTTTGGAATCCTAACAGTCCGGCGTAATTGCCCATTGAACCGACTTCGCCGAATCCGGGACCGACACTGCCCATGCAGGCGATGGCTGCCGAAAGCGAGGTCCGGAAATCCATGCTGATGGCAAAAATGATGGTACCGATGGCGATGATGAGGAGGTAGGTGCCCATGAAAGTCAATATTGAGGTGACGTTTTCTTCCGTTTTCACTTGCCCGTCCAATTTGGTCCGATTGACATTCTTGACCCCGATGAGTGAGTTTACCATGCTTTTCAGACTCTTGACGACGATGACGAAACGGTCCATCTTCATGCCGCCCGAGGTGGAACCTGAGCAACCGCAAACCAAGGAGCAAAGCAACAAAATGCCGATGCTTCCCGAAGGCCAAAGGTTGGTGTCGGCGGTGGCGAAGCCCGTAGTGGTGGAAAGCGAACAGACTTGGAAGGCGGCCAATCGCAAGGCTCTCGCGAAAGTGGGGCAATAACTGCTGAAGTACAGATTGGCTGAGACTATGAGGATGGCAATGGCGACGAGGGCGAGGAACCATCGGACGACTTGTGTGTTGAAGAGGTTTTTGCGGGTGCGTTTGTCGGGCCACACCGTCGAGAACATCAGGCTGAAGTTGGTAGCACCCATCAGCATGGCGGCAATGAGGATGATTTCCACGGCGACGTTGTTGTAAAATTCTACGCTGTTGTTCTTGATGCAGAAGCCGCAGGTGCTACAGGCCGACATGCCCAAGGTAAGTGCATCGAACCACGGCATCTTGGTGAGTTTCAATGCAAGGGTTGAAGCCAATGTGATGAACAAATAGACGGCAAGCATCCTGTTGACGAAATTCTTTTTGCGCCCGCCGTAGTAGGATTTGGCGAGGTCTGACAGCTCGACACTGGCCAAAACGGAATGACGGTCGTGTTGGGCGGAGATGACCAAAGAGACCAACGTGACGATACCAATGCCGCCAATCCAAGCGGAGGCAATGCGCCAGAATTGCAGGCCTTTGGGCAGCGCCTCAATGTTGTTGAGGATGGACGCACCCGTAGTCGTGAAACCGGAAACGCTCTCAAAAAAGGCATTGATGATGGTGAACTCGCCGCCAAACATCAGATAAGGGATGGCACCAAAAAGGCAGGCCGTTATCCAGCATCCCGTGACGATGCGATAGCCGTCTTCAAGGCCCATGTTTTCGTGCGGTCGGGTGCTGATGATGGCGAAAAAGCCGCACACCGTCGTCGCCATTGCGGAGAAAATCAACGGTATGAAGCTGTCGTCGCTGTCGTTTCGGAAGGCTATGTAGGCGGCCAAATACATAAGGAGAGAGATGCCTATCAGGGAGAACCCGACATAACGGAGGGTGGTATTCCATTTTTTCATTTGCTGTCAATTTTGAATAACAGCGGCAAAAATATTTTGGCGTTTTTTATGAGTCAATGCAATATTATCTATCTTTGCATTGATAAAAATCAATAAAGATGACACTGCAACAATTGGAATACATCATCGCCATTGAGGAATACGGCTATTTCGTGGAGGCTGCCGACGCTTGTGGCGTGACCCAATCCACCATGAGCCTGATGGTGAAAAAACTGGAAGAGGAACTGGATGTGAGGATTTTCAACCGTGACACACATCCCGTTTCGGTGACGGAAATCGGGAGGAAAATCATCGACGAGGCCAAGATGGTGGTCTACCATTCCAAGCAATTGGTGGAACTGACGCGCTCCGAAAAGGAACTCAGTTCAGGCGACTTGAACATCGCCATGACGACTACGGTGGCGCCCGTGCTGATGGCGGGCATGTTCAAGTTCATGAAACTGCGTTATCCGAGCCTTCGTCTGCGGACGGAAGAGATGATTACGAGCACCATATTGGCCAAACTGAAGAAGGCGGAAATCGACATGGGTATTTTGGTTTCGTCCGCCAACGACCCCGACCTGCTTGAGGTGCCTTTGTATCATGAAAGGTTTTATGCCTATGTCTCTCCCGAGGACGCCATGATGCGGCTGGAGAGCATAGAAAAAGACCATGTGCTGGACCATCCTGTTTGGATTATGAAAGACGGCGTCCAACTCTTTGACAAGTCCATGCTGAGACCAGGCGAGGCTTTCACATACGAGAAGATGTATGAGGGCGGTAGGGTAGGCATCCTTATCCAAATCACTAACGAAAATGGAGGCATCACCATTATCCCCGAGACGCACATCCGGTTATTGACGGATTCGATGCGGGCTTGCCTGAAACCCATCGTCAATCCTGAGCCGAAAAGGACGATTTGCTTGGCCTTCAGGAAAGACTACATCCATGAGCGGATGATGAATATTATTGTGAAAACCATCAAGACCGTCATTCCTGCGGAAATGTGGGACGATACGATTAGGACGGATTACCTGAAACTATAAAACGCCTGAAACCACTTCGGCGATTTGCTCCAGCCAAAGTTGGTCGGTGGCATCGAAGGTGGCCAAACGCTCGCTGTCGATGTCGAGCACGCCGATGACTTCATCACCTTTATATAAAGGCACCACGATTTCACTTTTTGACTCGCTGCTGCACGCGATATGGCCGGGGAATTGCTCCACATCCTCAACCACAAGGGTTTTGCGTTCTTTCCAAGAAGTGCCGCAAACGCCTTTGCCGAAGCCGATTCGGGTGCAAGCCACGGGGCCTTGGAATGGCCCGAGCACCAATTGGTTGCCAATGACACGATAGAAGCCCGTCCACCAGAAATGGAAAGCCTCTTGAATCAGTGCGGCCACGTTGGCCATGTTCGCGACGGGGTCGCTTTCGTCCTTCACCATCGCCTTGACTTGGGCGAGGAGGAGTTGATATTGTTCTTTCTTGTCCATATTTCAATGTTTTAATTGTTTGGGAATTAGTATAGTAAACCGAACATCCAAAGTGGAATCTTGTTGCCTATGCCCACCTCGGTTTCATCGATGGCGAGGAAACTGTTCGGAATGTTCGCGATTTGGTCGAAGGTCTTGCTCTGCCCACCGACTTCAAACAACCACTTGCCATCCAGCATGAAGTCGCCTTTTTTGGGCATGGTGATGTCGGCCACCGATGAGACTTGGTTGGCGAAAAACGTTTCCCTTATGGTGCCGATGTCGGTGACGGGCGCAATGGCCTTCATTAGGTTGGTGTTGTTCAGGTAAATCTTTTCGGGCGCAATCATGTGCTTGTAATCTTTGATCTTTTGGGTCAGCAAGAGGATGAGTTCGGCGCGGTCGAGGGCGTACAGCATTTTCAGGCACAAGTCGCGACCAGTCTCCAACTGAACAGTCAGTTTGTTGATGTTTGGCATCAATGGCAGATTTTGTGCAATCAGCATGAGCAGGGTCTTGGTCTTCTGCACCGTGCCGTAAGTGACTTCCTCGACAGCGGGCAAATCAGTGTCGATTACTAAGTTGGCGACTTCGGCGAGTTGTATCAGATAGTCTTTTTTCGCGTCTTTGTAAAACGGATAATAGCCGCTTTCCAAGTATTTTGAGAAGTGTTTCAGCACCTTCGTTTGCTGGAAAAGGTCAAAGGCAATTTCGATGTGACGTTTCAAGAGGTCGTTCAGGGCGATGGGTGTGGTGGTCAAAACGCCTTCAAACTCCATGTACTCGCGTAACGAAAGGCCTCGAAGCGTGTAGAGGGTCTGTCGCCGCGACAAATCGACTTTTGAATGGTCAATTTCGAGCATCGAACTGCCTGTATAGACAATGTATAGGTCGTTGTAGGTGTCGTACAGGTTCTTGATAGTGATGCTCCAGTCGGGGTATTTATGGACCTCGTCAAGAAACAGGTGCGTTACGCCGTGTGCGTATTCATAAGCCACCAATTCTTCCAAAGTGTGCGTCTTGAACCACAAATTATCCAATGAGACATACAAAGTTTCGTTGGCTTTCGGGAAATGCTCCTTGATGTGTTGCAGCATAAGGGTGGTTTTCCCTACACCTCTTGCGCCTTTGATGCCGATAAGTCGTGTCTCCCAATTGATCTTGTCGTATAAGTAACGCTTGAATTTCAGACTAGTAGTCGCGAGTTTCATGTAGAATGAATCTACGATGGGTTTTACAATGTCGTCTTCCATGGCTTTCTTTTTTATGCTGCAAAGATACGAAAATAACTTTTACAACTGCGACTTTTTGTCAAAAAATCACATTTCAAACTGCGATTTTTTATTCAAGAATCACATTTCAAACTGCGATTTTTATGATGAAAACCACTTTTTCAACTGCGATTTTTAGATCTAATCATGGCTTTGGATCCCAAGAAATCTTGAAATTTGAAATTTTGAAATCTGAAATATTACTACTTTTGCACCTTCTTAAAACTGCACAAAATGAAAAAAGACATACCCGTATTGCTGCTCACTGGTTACCTTGGCAGCGGCAAGACCACTTTGGTCAACAAGATTTTGAACAACCGCAAGGGTATTAAGTTCGCCGTGATTGTCAACGATATAGGCGAAGTGAACATCGACGCCGACCTGATTGAAAAAGGCGGTGTCGTGGGCCAAAAGGACGACAGTTTGGTCGCCTTGCAGAACGGTTGCATCTGCTGCACCTTGAAGATGGACTTGATTCAACAATTGCACGACATCATCGTCATGCAGCGTTTTGACTACATCGTCATCGAGGCCAGCGGCATCTGCGAGCCGGAGCCGATTGCCCAAACGATTTGCTCCTTCCCCAACATGGCTTGGCAACTCACCAAGGACGGCCTGCCCATTTTGGACTGCATCGTGACCGTGGTCGATGCATTGCGGATGCAGAGCGAATTTGCCTGCGGCGATGACTTGATGAAGAAAAACTTGGCCGAGGACGATTTGGAAAGCTTGGTCATCCAGCAGATTGAGTTCTGCAACATCATCTTGCTCAATAAGGCCTCAGAAGTCACGCCCGAGGAACTGGGTCGCGTGAAGAGCATTATCCGTGCCTTGCAGCCCACCGCCGAAATCATCCCCTGCGACTACGGTGAAGTCGATTTCGACAAGATTCTGAATACCCACATGTTCGATTTCGACAAGGTGGCCACTTCTGCCACTTGGATTAAGGAAGTGGAAGGTGCCGTCGTTGAGGACGATGACGACGAAGAAGAGCATCATCATCACGACCACGATGAGGATGAGCACGAACACCATCACCATCATCATGACCATGACGACGATGATGACGAGGAAGAGGAGCATGGCCATCACCACCATCATCATCACGACCACGAGGGTGGCGAGGTGGAGGAATACGGCATCGGCACCTTTGTGTATTACCGTCGCCAGCCGTTCAACATGGCCCGTTTTGATGAGTTCGTGGCGCGCAAGTTGCCGAAGAATGTCATCCGCGTGAAGGGTATCTGCTACTTCAAGAACGAAATGGACAACTGCTACATCTTCGAGCAGGCGGGCAAGCAGGTGCAGTTGCGCGATGCTGGTCTGTGGTTCGCCACCATGCCTGCCAACGAATTAGCGATGATGATGGACCGCGAGCCTACCCTCCGTCGCGACTGGGACGACACCTACGGCGACCGTATGCAGAAGCTCGTCTTCATCGGGCAGCACTTGGACAAGGAAACCTTGACTCGGGATTTGGATGCTTGCTTGACGAGGTGATTTTGACTTAATTAGTTGTTTTTTTCAGAATTATTGTATTTTTGCACAGAATACAAAAGCAATAACTATGGGCGTAACATTCGACAACGAGAAGCAAATGTTTGTGTTCGACTTTGAGCACGACGGCGCGGAAGACATCGTTAACCTGACGGGCGAAGGCTATCAGGTGAGGGCTTTTGGCAAGTGCTTCTATTATGGTTATGAGTTCTCAGATCAAGTGGATGGTAATGTGCGCAGTGCGTTCATCAACTATGTGAAGTTCACGACAAACCTGCAGGACAATCCCGAGCTGACGGATTTCATCAAAAATGCCATCGACAACTTGAGTAAGAAAATCAATTTGTACGACTATAATCTTGTGGTAATGCCTGAATCGTCGAGCAAGGTCAACCAGTACATGTTGCGCTATATTTATCGTTTTGCCCAACCGACTCTACGGAAGATGGAGTTGGTGAAGGCTTTGCCCGCAAACATCTCTTTCGACATGGATGCTTACACGGAGCAATACCTTGACGATGTGCTTGAAGACGGTCGTCCGCGTTACACCGAGGCGCAGAAGGAGGAGGCGAGGCAGTCCATCAACAAAATGCTTGACCTCATCCATCAGAAGGACTATTTCACCATTGCCAAGGATGTGAAAAAGAGCCGTTTCCGTCCGTATATGATGGATTTCCTGAAGTTTGCTACTGAAGCCGATGAAAAACTTTGCTCCTCTATCCGCCAGCAGAATGTGCTGATCATTGACGATGTAACCACCAGTGGCTCAACCTTGAACGAGATTTTGAGAACGCTCCGCATCCTCAACGAAGACAACGAAATCACCATCTTCAGCCTGCTTGGACGGAAGGATTTGATGGCGGAGGCTTTGTGATTTCTCCTTGTTGAAAACTTTTATGGCTTTGCCCTTGCGAATTGCGGGGGCATTGCCTATTTTTGCAGCGATAAACAAATAGATATGAAACAAATAGTTATCGGCCTTATAGCCACATTGATAATAACTTGTTCTTACGGCCAGACGAAAGACGCAGCGTATTATCGTTCTAAAGGCTATCAAGTATTCAATCAGTTTGGTGTAGCGGTGAAGGCACCTGTTCTGTTAATAGATGTATCGAGACAAGCAGAAGGGGATTTCGCCTTGAATTTAGGAGGCATTGAAGATGAAAACAGATCAACAATAGCATTCTATCAATTCATAGTTTCGGCACTTCCTGCTGGATATAGGAACTATTCTGAAAGCCAGCTTCAAGGGATTATGGATGAACAACTTAGGACAATGACCCGTTCATACACCAATGTAAAGAAAGTGTATTTTGGTGAAGAGGGCTGTATAGGTTATGTCGGCGACACTAAGACCAAGGATATAAGCAAAGGGGCTTGGTGTTTTACAGAAAAGGACATACTTATGCCGTGACCGTGATAACCAATTACAATCTGGAACAAAGGTTTAATAAGTTTACTAATAGCGTGAAGTTCTTTTAGTTAGGATTTCCAACAATCAAGCGTCAATTATTATCACTAATAACAACAAAGAAATGATAAGAAAAAATACTGTTCTCCTTTTTTGGATGCTTTCAGCGTCAATAATTATGATGTTTTCCTGTAATTCCAAAGAAAAAAACATGTCTTTTGGCACAACTTGGGATTGGAGTTTTCACGAGGGTTTGGCCATTGTTAGCGTTGGGGGTAAAGTTGGTTTTGTAAACAAAGCAGGTGAGATAGTGATTAGCCCACGGTACGATGGGGCGTGTCCCTTTTCCAATGGACTTGCACGTGTTTATGTTCACGCAAGTAATGTGTATGGGGACGACAGATGGGGCTTCATTGACAAGCAAGGTAATCTCGTAACTGATTTAAAATTTGATTTTGCTTATAATTTCTCAGAAGGTTTAGCTCTTGTGGAAGAGGGAGAAAGGTATGGATTTATAGACAAGAAAGGTAACTTTATTGCTAATCCGCAGTTTGATTATGCTGGTAGTTTTTCTGAAGGTTTGGCCAATGTTAGGCTTGGTGACAAATGGGGCTATATTGACAAGACTGGCCATTATGTTATTTATCCTCAGTTTGAGGATGCTAAACCTTTCTTAGGAGGGATGGCACCTGTAGGTGTTTGTCCTGACCCTGATATGTCTTCTTATTATACTTGGGGATATATCGATAAGAATGGCAATTTTGTTATCCCACCTGTTTTTCAGGATGCATATTGTTTTGCATCTAATGGATTGGCTCGCGTTTTATTTGATATTGGAAGCAACTGGGGAATCAATAGAAAATGGGGGTATATTAACAAGAGCGGGGCTTTTGTCATTCTTCCACAATATGATTTTGCCGAAGCGTTTGAAGAAGGATTAGCTCGCATTGGGGTTGGGGAAAAGCGTGAAAATGCAAAGTGGGGATATATAGATGAGGAAGGTTGTTGTGTTGTGAGGCCTCAGTATGAAAACAGATTTGCATATTTTTCCGAAGGTCTTACGGCGGTTGAAATAGCTGGCAGATATGGCTACATAGATAATAAGGGGAGATATGTAATCAATCCACAATTTGATAGGACAGAATCCTTCACCGAAGGCCTAGCTTTTGTTAAGGTTGGAGAAAAATATGGATTTGTAGATAAAGAGGGCCACTTTGTTATCAACCCTCAGTTTGATTATGCAGTGGGTTTTTCAGAGGGTCTGGCTGCTGTGGCATTAGGAGATAGACATGGGTTTATCAACAAGAAAGGAGAATGGGTGTTGGATGATGGGAAATAATAACAAAAAAGACATCGGCTTGAACAAACTTTAACTACTTGGTTTGAATGGAGAGTGACCAATCTGACGGTGAGAGGCTTAGGAGAGTATGGGATTGTAATAATAACTTGTAGGAATAATATGGAGAACAGCGACGAGTTTAATCTCCCATCAGTAAAGGAAACACCAAACCATCGAACATGTAAATAGTGGGAATAGTCAACTTAATGTGGAGAAAAATTGAGTTGAACGTTTTTTAATCAAAAAAGTTGTATTTTTGTAACTTGAAAAATAGGCATCATGAGTAAGTATTCATTCTCGATACAAAACTACCATGCCATCAAAGAGGCTCATATTGACATTGACGGCCTCACAGTATTGGCTGGAATCAATGGAAGCGGCAAAAGTACCTTGTCTCGTTGGCTGTATTATTTGACGAATGCCATGAGTGAGTTTGAACCTATCCAAAAAAGATACTTCATCAACTCTTTGGCAAGAGAGATTGATAAAGTCATACGATTATTTAGGCCCGATCCAATGGGATCCAAATACAATAGTTACAAGGAAAAACTGCTGGCTTATAGATCTGAAGACAAATATGATGAGTCTCAACTCAAAGACTTGTTTGATTCTTTTGTGTTACAAGCGGAGGACGATTTGCACAAATACATCGAACACATATCACCAGTTAAAGAGAGACGATTATCCTATTATTTGTTAGATGAAGACAAGTCCCAAAACCAGAGCTATGCAGATGCAATCCATAGCTTTATTTCAAATTGCTACGAGTTGTATCAATTGGGAATAAAAGAATTGGATGAGAAATTAGCGAGTCATTTGCTTACTGATTTGGAAGAAGTTATCCAAGATGAATACGAACAATATTCAGGTTTACCAAGTGACATTTTGTTCTATGAAGCGGGGATTCCCCTCATTGGCAATGGTAGCTTCATGTCTCCTCTATCTTTGAGTAGAGCTATCTATGCGGATTCTCCAATGATATTGTCAGATATTGAAGATTCTGCCAGTGGTTTATGGGGAAGATTTAGAAAATTGTTGTATAATGTGAATAATCGTACCGCCGCTAATAATGAAAAGCTACAAATCTCCATACAGAGTATTATTGGAGGTAAGATTGCGTCAGAAGAGGATATCTTTGGCTACAGCCAAGAATTGCATTACTTAGCCAATGACGGTGTTGATATTAGAATAGAGGAAGCAGCTACAGGCATTAAGTCTTTTGCCTATATCAGCAGATTGCTTGAAAACGGTTGGCTTGACAAGGAAACAATTCTTTTGATAGACGAACCAGAGGCACATCTTCATCCACAATGGATTGTGGAGTTTGCAAGATTGCTTGTGCTGATTCACAAAGAAATGGGAACAAAGATTATGATAGCCAGCCACAATCCCGATATGGTTGCCGCAATACAATCAATAGCTACTAAAGAAGATGTTATCGACAGAACCAAGTTCTATTTGGCTGAAAGGGATAAGGATACTTTGACATATTCTTTTGTTGATAAAGGGACTGAAATAGGTGACATCTTTGAATCATTCAATATTGCCATGTCGAGAATTGAGCAGTACGGAACAACGTTGATATAATTGGGTTTATGGCATTAGTGTTTGACAGCGGTTTTGTATTAGGGCACAAGTTGGCCACCCAATTTTTAAGCGATTTGGACACTTTGTGTAGAAGGGATTATAATGGCAAAGAATATTTTCGCAAACAGATTGTCTGTTTGGACATGGATGCCTATGAGACCTCGCTAAGTGGTAACAACGATGCTACGATGGACGCTGCGGTTGGCATCGCCACATATGAAAACAATAGAATGTCGGATAGCCGTCATCTTTTGGTAGAACTGCGATTCAATTACAAGTCCACAAACAATTTTGACGTGGCAAATATGAGGAATAAGGTGAGCCATACGAAAAGCCTACTGCCAGGAGAGAGGGTTCACGACAAAATGGTTTTCATTTATACTGACGAGGTGGCTCCTAAAGCTAAGAGCTATTTTTCCAGATTATCAAAGCAATACAGGGATTTATGTAATTGGAATGCAATCAGTGTGGACGAATACTTTGATTACGTTCGTGATAAAAACAGTTTTCCTTATCAACCCATTAATGATTTGGGACAAATAGTAACTGAATTGAAAAGCAAATTCTTATCGAGCGGTCTAGAAGGTCTCAATACCATTTCCGACTATTGGATGGGCGAGATGGAAAAATACAATATGCGGTACAACAAAGAAGAAAGTCGGGCTATAGCTAAAGTGGTGCTGAATTTTTGGGATCAGTTACCGCAATCAAACGATTCTTTTGAAAACGATTATATTGCTTTTGTGAAAGAGAAGTTGAATCGTTATATAATATAGCCCAAACACCTTGTTTTTTCAAAAATGATAGCCGCGACTGGGACGACACCTACGGCGACCGCATGCAGAAGCTCGTCTTCATCGGCCAACACATGGACAAAGAAACCCTGACTCAGGATTTGGATGCTTGCTTAACGAGGTAATTGCAAAAATGTTCCCAAATTTGCGAACATTCAAACTTTTGTGTATTTTTGCAGCGCAATGATAGTTACGTTCGGAGAAAAATACTTACAAGAACTTTATGTTGACGGCAAGGCTAACGACAAGAAACATCGGTTTCAGCCGCAAATTGTTTCGAAGTATGTGAAGGTTGTCAACTTGATGAAACAGCAGGAAAATGTGCTGGGTCTTACAAAGTATGGCTCGTTGCATTATGAGAAACTGCATGGCGATAAGGAAGGGAAGTCCTCTGTCAGAGTCAATGACCAATACCGTATTGAGTTCACCGAGGGCTTGGAGGAAGGCAAACAAATTGCCACGATATGTAACATCACAGATTTATCTAACCATTACAAATAATAGGAGGAACAGCATATGACGCAGCTTGAAGGAGTTAATCCGCAGATGATAGCAAACAACCTGAAGTCCTATCAACCCACGCATCCTGGCGAGGTGCTGAAGGACGAACTCGAATATCGTGGCATTTCCCAACGCAGCCTGGCCAAAGAAATGGGCATATCCTATTCTGTCCTCAACGAGGTGCTGAATGGGAAACGCGCCCTTAATACTGAACTGGCTATGATGATGGAAGCCGCCTTGGGGGTAGATGCAGCGCCGCTCTTGGCCATGCAGAACGAATACGATATGCAGATGGCCGAGCGCAACGAATGGTTTATGGAGAAATTGAAACAGATTCGGCGAGTTGCCGCAGTGTTTTAGGATAATAGACTTGTAGTTATGGAACAAATCATAAACTCAATAAGCGGTTATGTGTGGAGTCCTCCGCTTGTGGCCATCTGCCTTTTGGCGGGCCTGTATTTCTCTATCGGCACACGCTTCGTGCAAGTGCGGCGTATTCCCGAGATGGCGCGACTGCTCTTTTCATCGGAAAAGGGTGAGAAGACGGGCATTACCTCGTTTCAGGCTTTCTCTATGGCTCTTTCGGGACGTGTGGGCACGGGTAACATCGTCGGCGTGGCCACAGCCATCGGTTATGGCGGCCCAGGTGCTATCGTTTGGATGTGGATTATAGCCTTCCTCGGTGCGGGTTCGGCCTTTTCGGAGGCGACTTTGGCGCAAATCTATAAGGAAGAACACAAGGGACAGTTTCGTGGCGGTCCAGCCTATTATATAGAGAAGGGCCTGCACAGCAAATGGCTCGCGGTCGTTTTTGCCGCCATTGCGGTAGTGGCTTGTGGTCTGTTTCTGCCGCCGGTACAGTCCAATGGCATTGCCATTTCGTTTGCTAACACCTTCCACATCAATCCAGCCATTGTGGGTATTGCCGTGGCAGTGCTTATCGGCTTGGTGGTGATGGGCGGCGTGTCGCGCATCGCCAATGTCGCGCAGGTGGTGGCACCGTTCATGGCTGTTTTGTATATCATACTTTCCATCATTGTCTTGATTTGCAACGCCAGCGTGGTGCCTTCGGTGTTCATGGATATGATTCGCAGCGCCTTTGGCATGAACGAGGCTCTGGGTGGCATCCTCGGTGCGACCATCGCTTGGGGCGTGAAGCGCGGCATCTATTCCAACGAAGCGGGTCAGGGCACAGGAGCCATCGTGGCTGGTGCAGCCAAGGTGTCGCATCCCGTCAAGCAGGGACTGGTGCAAGCGTTTTCGGTGTATATTGACACCTTATTGGTATGCACTGCCACTGCCGTGATGATTTTGGCTTGCAAGACCTACAACCTCTTCGATGCCTCGGGCAACATTCTTATTGCCGCCGAGGGCGTAAAGTTAGGTGCGCCCGATGTCAGTTATACTACTGCTGCTTTGGCTACTTTGCTGGGTAAGCATGCGGGTGGTGTCGTCGTGTCCATCGCCTTGTTTTTCTTTGCCTTCACGACCATCATGGCGTATTACTACTACGCAGAAACCAACCTTGTCTATCTGTTTGGCAAAGGCAAACTGGAACAAATCCTGATTTGGGTGCTGCGTTTCGGTGTGGTCGGCATGGTGTTCTACGGTTCTTTGCATGAGGCCAAGGCGATGTGGGACCTCGGCGACATCGGTGTGGGAGCCATGGCGTGGCTCAACATCGTTGCCATCCTGCTGCTCTCGCGCAAGGCGTTCAAGGCGCTGAAGTCCTATGAACGGCAGAAAAAAGAGGGCAAAGACCCCGTTTTCGACCCGAAGGAAATCGACGTTGAAGGGGCGGAATTCTGGGAAAAGAGGTCTTAAGGAATCAAGTTTCCTAGCCTTATTGTGTGCAAATCTGTAAACCTTTCGAATCGGGGAAGCAATAGACAATAAAACAATAGTTATCAATCTTTAAAACATCAAACCATGTATCAATCTTTAAAACATCAAAACATGAAAGCAAACCTCTATTTCGGAGTTTTTGTGCTAATCCTTTGTACTGCAATCACTTCGTGTTCACAATCCACCTCCAATCAGATGGAGAAAGCTGCACCTTGTTTCGAGAACTTGAAGAAAGTCTCGGATTTGGACAACGGCAAACTGTGGGGCAAAACGCTGTATGGCCCGACAATGTTTGTTGATGTACAAACACGGAATCTCGTTGCCAATCAACAGAATAAGGAAAACTCTTTAGAGCAAAAAGGGAACCTGTTTTTCGGGCAACTTCCCGAGGACATCATTATCGCCAACACCACAATTGATTATTGTGGCGAGAATTGGACTTGCGTGATATGGGACAGCAACCGTGATTTGCTAACCTCGACTCAAATTCTGATTCATGAAAGCTGGCACCGCATTCAGGATGAAATCGGTTTGCCTGCTTGCGGGTCTTCCAACCAGCATCTTGACGAAACCGAAGGCGAACTGCTTTTGAAACTCGAACTGACCATATTGAAAAGTCTGCTGCAAGACGATTCCAAAAACCTCACTAAAGGCATACACGATGCCATGATGGTGCGCAAATACCGCCAAATCCTGTTCCCCAATGGCAACGAGAACCAATTCGAATGTCACGAAGGCATGGCCGAATACACAGCCTTCAAACTTCTGCCTTTGGACAATGGTAATGAGAAAGTTAGGAAAGGCTTGGCCGCAGCCGCCATCATGAAAGGAATGGATAATAGCGGTTTCGGCAATTCGTTTGCCTATCTTACAGGTCCTGCTTATGGTCTCCTCCTTGATGAACTTGTGCCCGATTGGAGGGATAGCATTCGCGCAAGCAAGACGCTCCCAGATGTGATTTCGACTATTGTTCCGATTCCTGATTCCGTTGACAATGAAGATATTGAAGCAATAAAGGCTCGTTACAATGCGACAGAATATCTCAATAAGGAAAGAACTCGTCTCGAAGCCCGCGACAAGAAAGATGCCGCTTTGAGGGCACGCTTTGACGATTCAAAGTGGTTGTTGATTCCCAACAATGGTGTCAATTTTGGTTTCAATCCCGGCGAGCGGCTTGTCGCATACGACACTATTGGCGTGATTTACAACACGATGCAACTGTCAGGCGAATTCGGAACCATCATGGTTGAAAATGGCATCATCCGCACCAACAACTGGTCTTGCTTCATCATACCTTATTCCGAAGAACATTGCGATGCCAAGATTTCTTTGGCTTCCGGCTATGCCATTGAAGCAGTGGATGAGAGGAGTTATACGGTGGTGAAGAAGTAATAGACTTGACTTATTCCACCACCGCCGTTTTCACTTCATTCTCCAAAAACGAATAGACATATCCGGGGCTTTGATAATAGAGTCCCGTTTCGTCGTCTTGCAGACGCTCAAAAGTCTCCGAAGTGTAAAGGATATCCAGTGCCTCTTGCCATGAATAATGAAAATCCTCCATAAAATAGCCGATGAGAGCCGTCGTAATGTCGTCTTTCATAATTTGGATTTGCTCTGGGGTCAGTTTTGTAGTCATAGGGCTGTCAGTTTTTGCAGGGCGCGCTCGGTGCCGAAATAATACTGGAAAGTAATCAACGAGCCGCCCCATTGGAGCGGCTCGTCATCTTTTATATCAGTGCTGTATAATAAACCAGCAAATAAGTAATTGAAAATCATTGTAATAAATAATATGTTTTGCAGTAATCCACAAATTTTTTCTGCCTAAATTCGCAGTAATCCACGAATTTTTTCTGTTCAAATTCGCAGTAATCCACGAGTCTTTTCCATCAATTTTTTGACAATAGACAAAAACAAGGCGTTTTTTCCCTACTTTTGCAGCTGAAAATACTATATTACCTAACTCATCGTTAATATTGAAATACAAAACCGAATCATGTCACTGATACTTTTCATTCTTATCGTTCCGGCGCTCTTCACCATCCCAATCGCGTTCTGCTGGAAGCAGTTTGAGAAAGCCGGACAAAAGGGCTATTACAGCCTCATTCCTTATTTCAATATTTATATCTTGCTGAAAATCATTGGAAAACACAAGAAGTTCTGGTGGTGGTTCTTCATCGTCTTCCCCTACATCAACATCTTCATGCTGTTGCTCATGCTTGTCGAGTTGGGCAAATGCTTCGGCAGGTTCAAGGTTTGGGAGGAAGGCATGGCCGCCATTTTGCCTTTCGTTTTCTTCCCCATTATTGCCAAGGACGATGAATATCAAGACCCTGCCACGGCCCAAAGGCCCAAGAAGTCGACCGCCCGCGAGTGGTTCGATGCCATCGTTTTTGCCGTAGTCGCTGCATTGATAATAAGGACTTACGTCTTCGAGGCCTTCACCATTCCAACCTCCAGTATGGAGAAGTCACTTTGTGTTGGCGATTACTTGATTGTCAGTAAGATACATTATGGCCCGAAACGTCCCAACACACCGCTTTCGTTCCCGTTTGTACACAACACCTTGCCGGGAAGCAAGACCAAAAAATCGTATGTGGAATGGATTAAGTTGCCGTATCACCGCTATCCTGGTGTTTCGACCATGAAGCGCTACGACCCCATCGTGTTCAACTATCCTGCTGGCGACACGGTTTGCGACATCTTCCAAAGCAGCCTCAACTATTATGACCTTGTGCGCGAATATGGCCGCCAACAAGTATGGAACAACCACGCCAATTTCGGCAAGGTCATCAGCCATCCCGTCGACAAGCGCGAAAACTATGTGAAACGCCTCATTGGTATGCCTGGCGATAGTCTGCAAATCATTGACGGCGTGGTGTTTATCAACGGCGAGAAAGCCTTTGAGCCTGAGAATATGCAGCACAACTACACCGTGGTGACCACCAACGGCGGCATCAACAAGCAGATCTTGGACAAGTACAACATCACTGAGGGCTACCGCACTCCCGACCCGAACACTTTCGTTCTGAACATCAGCGCGAAGGTGGCCGACGAACTCATCAAACTGCCTTTCGTCACTTCTGTGATGCGCAACATCCAAGCCCCTGGTCAAGGCACCAGCACGAGTCTCTTCCCCAACCGTCCCGACCTTTATCCGTGGAATGTCGACAACTTCGGGCCGATTTACATCCCGAAGAAAGGCGTTACGGTAGCATTGAATGTCAACACTTTACCGTTGTATGAGCGCATTATCCACGCTTATGAATTGCACGACCTGAAAGTGCAGGGCAACCAAATCTATATTGACGGTCAGCCTGCCGACAGTTACACTTTCGAAATGGACTACTATTGGATGATGGGTGACAATCGCCACAACTCCGCTGACTCTCGCTATTGGGGTTACGTTCCTGAAAACCATATTGTTGGGAAGCCCGTTTTCGTCTGGCTCTCCTTGGACAAGGAAAACGGTGGCATACGTTGGAAGCGGATGTTTAAGATTCCGAAATAGTATTTGAGTTGTATAAGCTCATCAATCTGCCAAAACAATCTTACAAAATCTGTAAGATTGTTTTGGTTTTTGGAATAATTGTTGTAAATTTGCAGCGTCAAATAAAATAGCATGAGAGTCATTGCAAAAAAGAAACTGGTAGAGTACTACACCATACACCCTCAAGCGAAGACAGCCCTTGATGACTGGTTCGAAAAAACTGAAAATGCGGAATGGCATAGTTTTGCTGATATCAAGAAAACATTTAACTCGGTAGATTATGTTGGTAATCAGCATTATGTATTCAATATTAAAGGCAACGACTTTCGTTTGGTAGTCGTCATCAAATTCACGCCGCAGAATGTATTTATCCGTTTCATCGGTACTCATGCGGAATATGACAGAATAGAACACATTGAAGATCTTTGAGATATGGCACAGATTAAGACAGAAAAAGAATACAATGCGGCCATGGCTCGCATTGATGAGTTGCTTCCGCAAACTTGGACAGACGGAGTTCCAGAAGATTCTCCCGAAAATATCGAGTTGAACCTGTTGTCAGAACTCGTTGCAGAATACGAGGACATCCATTATCCTATGGGTAAACCCTCGCTCGTCGACATCATCAAACTCCGTATGTACGAAATGGGGCTTACCCAACAAGCCGTTGCAGCATTGTTAGGCATTAGTGCACCAAGAATGAGTGAAATCATGCATGGCAAGACTGAACCTTCACTTTCGCTGGCTCGCACGATGAGCCAGAAATTGAACATTGACGCAAATATAGTTTTGGGGGTGTGAAATATCAACAAATCATCATTCCGAAAAACATAATTTTGCGTACTTTTGCACCTAAAATTGAAGACAGAAAATGACCGCAGGAAACAACCGTAAAGAGAACACTTTCAGGTCGAAAACCCAGCCCGAACTTGAGATTGTGGAGGAAAGGGAAATCATCGCTGAAGAACCAAAAATAGAGGAAAAGCCCAAAAAGGAAGCCCCGAAAAAGAGCGAAAAAACGGAAAAGACGCCGAAAAACAAGGCACCGAAACCGAAAAAGACTGAAAAAGAGCAGAAACCGTCGGATGGCCGCGTCAAGCGCATTGTGGGCATCTTGTTCATCTGCTTGGCCGTTTACCTTTTCATCGCGTTGCTGTCGTATTTCTTCAGCTTTTTCAGTGGTAATCACCAAGAGTTTGGCTATCAGATTTTTAGTGAGAAAATCCACTTGGACAACCGCACTGGAGCTTTGGGCGCTTTCCTGTCGCAGACGCTTATCAAGGAGTCGTTTGGCATCGGGGCGTTTTTCTTCGTTTACCTGTTGGGTCTCATTGGGTTACGCTTGACTGACTTCGCCAAAATCAAGATGTGGAGCGTTTGGAAATATGCGCTGTTTTGTTTGGTTTGGCTGCCGCTGTTTTTCGCATTCATTGCCCTTTCAGCCCCACAATGCGCCATTTTTGGCGGAGCAGTGGGCTTGTGGCTCAACACCATACTTAACAATTATGTCGGCAAAGTGGGCGTCATTATCATCCTTGCCTTCTTGTTCTTGGTTTTCGTGGTCTACCAATTCAACCTTACGCTCAACTATTTCAAGCAGTTGCGCGAAAAACGTGAGGATGAGCAACGCCGTCAAGCCGCCATTCTTGCCGAACAACGCATTATGGAAGAGTTTGAACGCGAAAAGCAAAACAGCAACAAAGGCGAAGACCTTGATTCCGACGATGACAATATCAATTTGGGCAAAGACGACCACAGCAACCTGCCCCCCGTCACTTCCTATACCCGCATGCCTGATTTGGAGATTGTGACGAATGAAGGTGAAAATGTGACTAAGGAAAATACGTTCATTCAACCGAAAAACAATGAAAATCAGGTTGTTGATAATACGGTGAGCCATCAAAATCCAACTTTTACGGTGGAAGACATTGTTGTTCCAACAAACGATACCAAACCTGTTGAAAACACGTCCGTAAAGCCAGAGAAGCCGGCGGCGGAGACCGAAAGCGATGTGAAGCTGGAAATCGAGCAAACGCCAAAAGAAGAAGTTGTGGAGAAGTCCAAAAACATGGAACACCACACGCTTGACACGCCTTTTGACCCACGTTACGAGCTGCGCGACTTCAAGTTCCCGACTTTGGACATGCTCAACGACTATGGCGGCAAGAAGTCCGAAATCAATAATGAGGAGCTGGAGGCCAACAAGAACAAGATTGTGGAGACCTTGGGCAAATTCGGTATAGGCATCGACAAAATCAAGGCGACCATCGGACCGACCGTCACTTTGTATGAAATTGTCCCTGCGGCAGGTATCAGAATCTCGAAAATCAAGAACTTGGAGGACGATATCGCGCTGAGTTTGGCCGCTTTGGGCATCCGTATCATCGCCCCGATTCCAGGCAAGGGCACTATCGGTATCGAAGTGCCGAACAGCAAGCCCGAAACCGTCTCGATGCGTAGCGTGCTGGCTTCCGAGAAATTCCAGAACTCGAAGTTTGCCCTGCCTTGCGCCATCGGCAAGACCATTTCCAACGAGACCTACGTCTTCGACCTTGCCAAGATGCCCCACATCCTCATGGCAGGTGCCACGGGACAAGGTAAGTCGGTGGGCCTCAATGCAATAGTGGCTTCTTTGCTTTTCTGCAAACACCCGTCGGAACTGAAGTTCGTCATGGTCGATCCGAAGAAGGTGGAACTGACCTTATACAACCGCATTGAACGGCATTATTTGGCTAAACTTCCTGATTCTGAAGACGCTATCATCACCGATGTGAAGAAAGTGGTGCGCACGCTCAACTCCTTGTGTATCGAGATGGACCAGCGTTACGACCTGTTGAAACAAGCCGAATGCCGCAACATCATCGAATACAACGAGAAGTTCAAGTCACGCAAGTTGCTGCCCACTGAGGGACATTGTTTCTTGCCCTACATCGTGCTTGTCGTGGACGAGTTCGCCGACCTCATCATGACCGCAGGCCGAGAAGTGGAGGCTCCGATTGCCCGAATCGCCCAATTGGCGCGTGCCGTTGGCATCCATCTCATCATCGCCACGCAGCGTCCTTCGGTCAACATCATCACGGGTTCTATCAAGGCTAATTTCCCGGCCCGTATCGCTTTCCGCGTCATCTCGCAGGTCGACTCGAAGACCATCCTCGACCAGAGCGGTGCCAACCAACTCATCGGTCGTGGTGACATGTTACTCTCCACGGGCAACGACCTTGTGCGTCTGCAATGTGCCTTTATCGATACGCCCGAAGTGGAAGCTGTCACTGAATTCATCGGCGCGCAACGTGGTTATCCCGAACCGTTCCTGTTGCCCGAAGTGCCTGAAGAAGAGGGCGAAGCCATTGATATTGACGACGAGGGCGAGCGTGACAGTCTCTTCGAGGAAGCCGCTCATATCGTGGTGCAGACCCAGCAAGGCTCCACTTCGATGATTCAACGCAAACTAAAGCTTGGTTACAATCGCGCAGGCCGCATCATCGACCAGTTGGAGGCTGCCGGCATCGTCGGGCCGTTCTCCGGAAGCAAGTCGCGCGAGGTGAAAGTGAAGGACGAGTTTGCTTTGGAACAGATTTTGCGGGACTTGGACAACAAAGACAACGGAATCTAAAATGAAAACGAGAAACATTATTGCCAGCCTGTTCTTATTGTTTGCGACACAGGTACTTACGGCACAAAATAGTGCAGATGTCCTTGTTCGCGGCATCGTTGAGCAACTCAGGGCGCACAAGAATCTTGAGATGCAATTCAGCTATCAAATCAGTCCTGACGGGAAAAATTTTGACAATTCACAAAAAGGCAAAGGTTGGCTGCAAGGCGAGGCCTATAAGATTGAAATGGCCGACCAGCAAACCATTTCCGACGGCAATACGATTTGGCTGTATCTTATTGATGAAGAAGAAGTTATGGTAAGCAATGCCACTGAGGGCGAGGATAACACGCCGTTGAAGCTTCTCACCTCATTGGATCAAAACTATGCCGCTACCATCGCCAAAATTGATGAGAAGGGTGTGGCGACCATAGAATTGGCCAACCCTAAGGGGCAATATAAACGCATTACATTGAAAGTCAATACAAAAACAACTGAAATTAAGAGCATTGACATTTATTTGGAGGATGGTAGCAAGGCCGTTCTTACTGTCGAGGAAATGAAATTCGACCAAGATTTGGACGAAAAATTCTTCACCTTCGATGCCAAGGCGCACCCCGATGTGGAAGTGATTGATATGCGCTGACGCAATAAATAGCTTAGTTTTCAGTTAAACAAATCAACGAATCAACAATTAAACGATATGAATCTCCTTCAAATCCAACAGGCTGTCAACGATTTAGGAACAGCAGCGGCAGAAACCGCAACACAACCCACCGAATTCAAGCTCTCCATCCTCGAACTCGCCACCAAAGGAGGCTGGATCATGATTGTCTTGGCCATCCTTTCCATTGTCGCGGTTTACATTTTCATTGAGCGTTACATCACCGTTTCGCGCGCCACAAAATACGACAACGGCTTCATGGACCGCATCCGCGAATACATGAAGGACGGCAAACTCGATTCGGCCAAAGCCCTGTGCAGAGGCAATTCCACTCCCATTTCACGCATGATTGAAAAAGGTCTGTCGCGCATCGGCCGCCCGCTGAACGACATCAATTCGACCATTGAAAATGTTGGTAACCTGGAAGTTGCGAAGCTGGAGAGAGGTGTCAGCATCCTCGCCATGATTGCCAGTGCCGCCCCGATGATTGGTTTCCTTGGCACCGTGACGGGCATGATTCGCGCGTTCTACAATATGTCGATGGCGGGCAACAATATTGACATTGAGTTGCTCTCGTCGGGCATCTATGAAGCCATGGTGACCACTGTCGGCGGTTTGATTGTCGGCATCATCGCCTACATTTTCCATGCTGTGATCACGACGAAAATCCAAAAGGTCGTCAACCTGCTGGAAGCCAAGGCGACCGAGTTTATGGATGTGCTGAACGAACCCGCTTAAAACCAGTGCGTTATGGCTATCAAAGCAAGAAATAAGGTGGAACCGGCGTTCAACTCCTCTTCCATGTCGGACTTGGTGTTTCTGCTGCTGATTTTCTTCATGCTGACCTCGACTTTGGTCGCGCCGAACGCCATCAAGCTCATGCTGCCGTCGAGTAGCAGCAAGACCATGGCCAAGCAGACCGTCACCGTCTACATCAACGAGGAAATGACCTATTTCGTTGACGAAACGCCCGCCGATGAGAGCCAACTCATGGAACTCATCAACGGCAAAATCGGGGTCGACAGCGAGGCCACCGTGGTACTCCGTTCAGACAAGTCCGTTCCTGTGCAATACATTGTAAACGTGATTGATGCGGTAAACCAAATCAACAACGCCACTGGCAACAACCACAAGGTCATCTTGGCCACCGCACCAAAGAAATAGGAGGGTCTGAAATGGACAAGAACGAAAAGAAAGACAAAGGCATAGCGATTGGCGGAACGATTTTGGTTCACTCCTTGGCTGTGCTGATTTTGTTCCTGATGGCCTTCAGGACACCTTTGCCGTTGCCTGGTGAAGAGGGCGTGGAGGTCGATTTGGGCATGATGGACCAAGGCATGGGCAATATCCAGCCTGAGAAGCCTGCCGTGCCGCAAGCCGCCGCACCACAGCCCAAGCAAGAAAAAAGTGAAGAAGAGAACCTCACACAGAATGACGAGGAAGCGCCCGCCATCGATCAGCCAAAGACGCCCAAGCCGAAACCTCAAGAAAAGCCCATTGATCAGCCGCCACAACCTAAAGTAAACGACAGGGCTTTGTACAAAGGTAGCAACACCTCTCAAGCCGGTGGTTCAGAGGGCATTACAGGTCAGCCCGGTGACCAAGGCAATTCAAATGGAATAGCAGACGTCAGACAGTATGACGGCAACGGTGGGTCTGACAATGGCACCGGCTATGATCTCGGTGGTCGTGGTGCAAAGTCCTTGCATAGTCCTGACGATGACTTTACTGAGGAAGGCACTATAGTTATCGACATTTGGGTGAATCCTGACGGACAAGTCGTTCGCGCTGAAGTAGCCACCAAAGGCACCACAATCATAAACAATTTGATGCGACAAAAAGCCAAACAAGCCGCCTTACGTTCAACGTTTGTTGCCGACCCAAATGCGAATAAGGAACAACATGGCACTATTACCTATACTTTCGTCATCAAGAAATAAAGCCCTATTTATCTGATTATGGATAATAAACTCTTTTCAACAATCCTGGTTCTTATTTGTACTGCAATCCTATTGGGATGCAACAATCTCGCTGAGCCTGAACTTATTACAGATAAGGTTACAGATACTATTAAAGATACTGATACTATCAATAACCAAAACCTTTGCGGATTTGAAAAGAGTCCTATCGACCAAGTCATCAACATTAATTTTTTAATATATGATATTTATCCCAAGTCTTTTGGTATTGATTGGAATTTAAAAAGCAAAGTTCCATATCCCTGCGATAGTATATTTAATGCTAGAGGTATTTATTATGATGAAGAATTTGAATGCTGGCGTCTTTCTGAACAAGCAAGAAAAGAACAAGAAAGAATACAAAAAGTGTCCACACCTATCAATAAGTCTGCTGTATTGGTTAGCAAGGAAGATAAAATAACTCAAATCGACGAGGAAGCACCAGTTATCGAAAAACCAAAAGTCACCCAACCAAAACAAAATACTTCAGATGAACAGCCTCAACTTTTAGATAATTATAAAGCTTTGTTCAAGGGCAGTAACACCTCGCAAGCCGGTGGTTCAGAAGGCATTACAAGCCATCCCGGAGACCAAGGCAAGCCCAACGGTTTGGCTGGCATCAAGCAGTACGAAGGCAATGGTGGCAAGGGCAACGGTCCAGGCTACAGCCTTGGCGGCCGTGGTGCAAAATCGTTGCACCGTCCCAGCGACGACTTCACCGAAGAAGGCACCATCGTGGTGGATATATGGGTCAATCGGGAAGGGAAAGTGGTTAGGGCAGAAGTAGCCACCAAAGGCACCACCCTCATCAACCAAGCCATGCGCGAGAAGGCCAAACAAGCCGCTTTGTTGTCCTCTTTCGCCTCCGACCCCGACGCACCTGAGGAACAGCACGGCACCATTACTTACAATTTTGTCATCAACCAATGAATTACACCGAAACCCTCGACTGGATGTTCAACAAACTTCCAATGTATCAACGCATTGGAGCCGCCGCTTACAAGGCTGACTTGAACAACACCATCCAACTTCTCGACCTTTTGGACAACCCGCACCGCAATTTCAAGTCGGTGCACGTGGCCGGCACCAACGGCAAAGGCTCAGTCTCTCACATGCTGGCTTCCGTGTTTCAGGAAGCAGGCTATAAGACAGGCCTTTACACTTCGCCCCACCTGCGTGATTTCCGCGAACGCATCCGCATCAACGGGGAAATGATTCCTGAGGAAAATGTGGTGCAATTCATTGACAATTACAAAGATAAGTTTGAGTCGATGGAACTTTCCTTCTTCGAGATGACCGTGGGCATGGCCTTCGACTATTTCTCGAAAGAAAAAGTTGACATTGCCATTGTTGAGGTGGGCATGGGTGGCAGATTGGATTCCACCAATCTCATCACGCCCGAATTGAGCGTCATCACCAACATCGACTTCGACCACATGAAGTTTTTGGGCGACACGCGGGCTAAAATCGCCAACGAGAAGGCGGGTATCATCAAGACGAACGTTCCCGTCGTCATTGGCGAGACGCATCCTGAAATTGCTCAAGTTTTCATCGACAAGGCCAAGGAATGTAACAGTCCAATTTACTTTGCCGACCAAATCTTCGACTGCGACAAAATCCATATCGAGTCATATACCGAGCATAAATTTGACGTTTGGAAAAACAGTGAGCTATACATGGAGGCCTTAGAAATCCCGCTGATGGGCAACTACCAGCAGAAAAACCTTGCCACCGTAATGTGCGCCTTGGATTTGCTTCGCGACAAGTTCAATCTCTCGGAAAACGACATCCGCGATGGCATTGCCAAAGTGGTCAGAAACACCCATTTGATGGGCCGCTGGCAAATCCTATGCAAAGACCCGCTCACCATCGCCGACACAGGTCACAATGTGGCTGGCATTACTGAGGTGGTGCGACAATTGGCTGAAATGCAATACGATAAGCTGCATTTTGTCCTTGGTATGGTCAATGACAAGGACATTGACAGCGTTTTGCAACTGTTGCCCCATAATTGCGAGTATTATTTCTGCAAGGCCGACATTCCAAGAGGCTTGGATGCCAACATTTTAGCTGAAAAAGCTTTCGATATGGGACTTCGTGGGCAGGTTTATGAATCCGTCAGTCATGCCTACCGTTCGGCGGTCAACAATGCCCATTTCGGCGACGTGGTTTTCATTGGCGGCAGCAATTTCACCGTGGCCGAAGTAGTGTAACGGATTTATTCTTACCTTTGCACCAAATATCACCCATTTTGCAAGGTAAGAGGCTTCATATCATCATTTTGGCACTTGTTTCCGTTGTATTGAGTTCCTGCAACATCAACCGTTTTGTGCCGGATGGGAAGTATTTGGTGAAAAGCAATTCCGTGGTTATTGAGCAAAAAAAGACAGAAATCAGCAAGTCGAAACTTTCGTCCTACATTGCGCTGAAGCCCTACAAAAGCTCACTCCAGACCAATATACCCACATGGTTTTACTACAAATCCGAGCGGCGACCCAACAACAAGGTTTGGAAATGGATGAACGAAAAGTTTGGAAAGGAGCCAGTTTACTATGAAAAGGCGGAGGCCGACCGTTCGTCTCAGCAAATGATGCGTTATTTGGACAAGGTGGGCTATTTCCATTCCCAAGTGACGCATGAGGTAAGCACCCGACATAAGAGGGCGAAGGTGAAATACATCGTTGATCCTGCGGTACCTTACCGTGTCAACAAGATGGAATACATCATTGAGGACAGCCTCATGGAGCGTTTCCTCATGCGTGATAGTGCCAAGTTTGCCCTTCACAAAGGCGACATCTACAACGAGTTTTCCCTCAGAGACGAGCGCGAGATGATGACGGAAAGGCTCAAGAACTCAGGCTATTACTACTTCAAGCGCGACAATATCCTTTATGAAGTGGACAGTAATTTCCTTGATCATAGCCTGTCCGTCACCATGCGTGTCACCAAAAACAAACTTTCCCATAAGCGCTACAACATCAACAGCATTAGCATCTATCCCGATTTTTCCATTTTCAAGATGATTGACCGCCCGAAGGATACGGTTTCGCTGACCGTTGAAGTGGGAAGAAGGAAGTGGCCCAATACCTTGGATTTCTATTATTATGACAAGCCTCGCGTGAAGGCTCAGACTTTTCCGCGTTCCATTCTTATCCTGCAGAACATGCCGTACAACCTGCGGAGCGTGACGGGTACTTACCAGAACCTCAGCAACTTCAGACTGTTCAACAATGTGAGCATCACCTTCGACACCGTTCCGGGCGGCAATGATTCCCTCAATCTCCTCGATTGCAAGATCACCATGCAGCAGAACGATGTGCATTCCGTTACTTTACAGACCGAAGGCACCAACTCCGACGGCGATTTAGGCATCAAAGGCGGACTTTCGTACACCAACAAAAACCTTTTCCATGGTGCCGAAACCTTCCAATTCAGCATCAGGGGCGGTTTGGAGGCTCAGAGACTCGTCCGGATTGAAGGCGAGGAAAGCGACAGGAAATTCAACACTTGGGAACTGGGTATCACGACCAATCTGGAGTTTCCCAAATTCTTGAGTCCCATTGCGTTGCGAAATTTTGCAAGAGACTATCAGCCCACCACTACCATTGGATTAGGCTACAACATGCAAATCAAGTACTACTATTCGCGATACATTTTATCGGCCTCCTTCGGTTACGACTGGAAAACGAACACCCGCTTGAAACAGACTTTCCTTCCCGTTTATTTCAACAGTGTGAAAATCGACAAAATCAAGCCTGAATTCCAAGCTTTCCTTGATGCCGAAACCAACCAGCGCAAGAAGGACCAGTACACCAACCACATGATTTTCGGCACGCGCTATTCATTTGTCTACAACACACAAAACATCAACAAAACGGGCAGTTTCGTCTATTTCCGCGCAGACCTTGAATCGAGTGGTAACGTGCTTTCGTTATTCAACAACACCAAGCTGATGACAGAGAAGGACGGCCACCATGAGCTGTTTGGCATCCGTTACGCCCAATATGTCAGGGGTGGTTTTGATGTCCGCCAACACGTAGACCTTGGACGCGAGACATGGTTGGTTTTCAGGCAGTTCCTTGGACTTGGCTTGCCCTATGGCAACTCGGTGGATTTGCCTTTCGAGCGCAGCTTCTATGCCGGTGGAGCCAACAGCTTGCGAGGCTGGTCTTATCACGGTGTGGGGCCTGGAGGCTATGTGCCTACGGGCAATGACATTGAGCAAATTGGCGACCTTCAATTGGAGTTGAATGCCGAGTTGCGTTTTCCGGTGTACAACATTTTCAACGGTGCCATTTTTGTCGACGCGGGCAATGTCTGGACCTATAACGCCAACCAAGCCATGCCGAATGGCGAGTTCAAGTTCAACACTTTCTACAAGCAAATCGCCCTTGATGCCGGTGTGGGTGTGCGCATTGACGTTTCGTTCCTCATCATTCGTGTCGACTTGGCCTATGCCATGCGCAATCCTTATTCTGACGTAACGGGCAACTATTGGCGTTTCGGGCAGGGTGGAAATATGAGACTGAATTTCGGAATTGGCTATCCCTTCTAACGTAACATGTTGAGCCGTATTGCGTTATACCAAATGTTGCTCCAGAGCTTCGGCTTTGAGCCTACCGAAGGCCAGGCTACGGTCTTGCGCCATCTGTCGGCTTTTCTGTTGTCGGAAAAGGAACATCCCGCCTATATATTAAGAGGTTATGCCGGCACGGGCAAGACCACTTTGGTCAGGGCGTTGGTGAAGACTTTGCCTGCAATGGAGATGAACTACGTCCTGATTGCTCCGACGGGCAGGGCAGCCAAAGTGCTGAGCAGTTACACGCACCAAAACGCTTCCACCATCCATCGGAAAATCTATCAAACCAGGGCTTTCCCTGATGGCAGCTTCCGCATTACGCGGGCAGAGAACAAAAGCAAAAACACCCTGTTCATCGTCGACGAGGCTTCCATGATTGGCGAACAGCGCGAATTTGGCGGCAAGAGCCTCTTGGACGACCTTTTGGAATATGTTTTCAGTGGCGAGAATTGCCGTTTGCTCCTCATCGGCGACACAGCCCAGTTGCCACCCGTTGAAAGCCGTGAGAGTCCTGCCTTGGATTACGATTACCTGAAAGCCGAGTTTCCCGTCACTGTGGCGACTTACGAGTTGACAGAGGTGAAACGTCAGGCTTTGGCATCGGGCATATTATTTAACGCCACGAGAATCAGGGAGATGCTGAAGGAGCAACGTGTTTCCTTCGACTTGCCCGTTTTTGACATAGAAGGCTTTGATGATGTGCAAAGGATTGAGCCTGAGTTGTTTGAAGAACTGCTTTATCGTGTCTTTTCGGAAAACGCCGACAATGAGGCTGTCATCGTGTGCAAGTCGAACAAGCGGGCAAATTTGTTCAACCAAGCCATCCGAGGGCGCATCCTCAACATCGAAGGGGAGGTGGCAACGGGCGACAGGCTGATGGTGGTCAAGAACAATTATTATTGGGCCGAGGGCAACCGAAGCATCAGTTTCATCGCGAACGGCGACATGGCGGAACTGCGGAAAATCAAGCACTTTGAGGAAATGTACGGCTTTCGTTTCGCCGATGTGGAACTCAGTTTCACCGACTATTCCGAGGTACCTAATGTGGAGGCGAAAATTCTTCTGGATACGCTCTACAGCAACAGTGCCTCGCTGACGGAAGACGAAAACCGCAGATTGTTTCAAGCCATTGAGGAGGACTACATGGACATCCCCAACCGGCGCGAACGCTATAAGGAAATGCGCAAAAACCCATGGTTCAATGCTTTGCATGTGAAGTTTGCCTATGCGCTGACCTGCCACAAGACGCAAGGCGGCCAGTGGAATACAGTTTTCATTGATTCCTCGTTCAACCAAAAAGAAACCTTGGAGGTAGAGGATTTGCGCTGGATTTACACCGCCTTGACCCGAGCGCAACAGCGGGTCTATTTCGTGAATTTCAAGGAGGAGTTCTTTGGGTCAGAAGGATAAAGGTCCTCGTCGCACAAAACATTCAACATTTTTTTTGCACGTGTCGAAATTTTGCGTATCTTTGCCCAAATCTTGAAATTTTGAATCATACGACATGGAGAAATTATTGCTATTAGGCGATGAGGCCATTGCACAGGGCTTCATCGATGCTGGCGGCTCGGCCATCAACAGTTATCCGGGCACGCCTTCAACCCAAATCACGGAGTATGTCATCAACTCGAAACAGGCCAAGGAACAGGGCGTAATCGCCAATTGGTGCGCTAACGAGAAGACGGCCCTTGAGGCCTCCATTGGCGTGGCCTACGCTGGCAAGCGCGCCATGACCTGCATGAAGCACGTGGGTCTCAACGTGTGTGGCGACCCCTTCATGAATGCCGCCATTATCGGCACGAAGGGCGTCCTCGTCGTCGTGGCCGACGACCCGAGCATGTTCTCGTCGCAGGACGAGCAGGACAGCCGCTTCTACGGCCATTGGGCCATGATTCCCATGCTGGAGCCATCCAACCAACAGGAGGCTTACGACATGGTGCACTACGGCTACGAGCTGAGTGAACAACTCGGCACGCCAGTGCTCTACCGCATCCCGACCCGCTTGGCCCACAGCCGCGCTGGTGTGGTGCGCAAGCCCGTGCGTCCGCAAAACGAGCTGACCGAGCCTGCCGACGCCCGTTCGTTCGTGTTGTTGCCGGCCAATGCCAAACGGCTCTACCGCGACCTCATTGACAAGCAGCCCGCTTTCGAGGAGGCTTCGGCCAACTCAGGCTACAACAAGTATTTCGACGGTCCGAAGAAGAACCTTGGCATCATCACCACGGGCATCGCCTACAACTATCTGATGGAGAACTTCCCCGACGG